>OJSE01000099.1_pt1 | contig 115861 bp, 99 predicted proteins | sample 1599351 | NCBI WGS metagenome assembly OJSE01 (sample SAMN04168656, study PRJEB22393) | human gut metagenome | biome: human gut microbiome; feature: stool | host: Homo sapiens | collected 2014-03-17 | reverse complement strand
GAATTGAAGGGAGCGCTCCCGCAAACTGCCTCTTGACAACTTATAGGAGCGTCGGTTTTATTGAGTATTTGTTGCGATGTGCTCGGCATATCCAAATAAGTCTACTCACTTGCATCTAAGACGCACCAGATAGGCAAAAACCGCCGCAAAAAGGGGGCCGGTTCCCTTCGCGGCAGCCGTTAATACGCCGAGCTTGTTATCGTAAAAGCCAATCACGCGCCGAAACCACACTACAGTCTTTCGACTCATACGTTGAGTCCACGCGGGCCACAACATAGCGCGCATCTTTTGCAATGTCGATCTCATCGCATACAGTCTGTAGATGGCGGGCGTACTTATCGTGATACGTTCTGGATGATTTTATTTCGATAGCCTTGGGACTCCCTGAGTTTGTACAGTCGAGCAAATCGATTTCACGCTTGCTGTCGTCCCTATAGAAATACAGCTCGGGATTCTCGCCCACGTTGAGATGGCTCTTCGCCGTTTCGGAAACGATGAGGTTTTCGAAAACGGCCCCCAGATAAGGGCTCTCCAATAGTTGCTCCAGTGATCCAATTTTGAGCAAGTAGCAGAGCAGCCCCGTGTCGTAAAAATAGAGCTTGGGCGTTTTAGTTAGACGCTTCTTGGCATTTGCATAATAGGGCTGCAGCGAAAACGTCAGGTAGCTCTGCTCCAGAATGGACAACCAGCTTTTAATGGTCGATACGCTCACGCCCGTATCTCGAGAAAGCGAGGATATATTGATGAGGGCACCGACGCTCTGAGCAATTATGGACAGAAACTTATGAAACTCCGCCTTATTGCGCACATCAAGCAAGCCCACAACATCGCGCTCAACATAGGTATCGATATAGCTGGGAAAATAAACCGAGGACGGCATTCCGGCGGAACGCAGGCGAGGGTATCCCCCTTCGAGCGCGAACAAATCCACTTCCAGCTGCCCCTGCTGGCCCCTCTCCGCTTCTCGAAACGATAATGGCAGCAATTTTAAGATCCCGACTCGCCCGGCAAGAGACTGCCCGATGCTTTTCATCATCAAAAAGTTTTGCGAGCCTGTAAGGATGTATTGACCGGCGTCTCCCCGCTCATCCGAAACAACCTGGATCATTGAAAACAAATCCGGGGCGTATTGCGCCTCATCGATGATGAGTCCGCCCTTTCGGTTGCGGATAAAACTCACCGGATCCTCCAAGGCCGCGCGCCTCGTTTGAGGGTCCTCAAGCGTGACGTAGGAATAGTCGGGAAAGGCATGCCGAACCAGCGTAGACTTACCACTCTGCCTAGGCCCTGTCAACGACACAACAGGAAACCAGCCTGCCATGCGAATGAGCAACTCATGCAAATCCCTGTTAATGAACTCAGCCATATCAACGCCCCTTATTACGCTGTTACCATAATCGAATAGTTTCATTCTCCATAATCTTATAGTAGCGTTTACCATAATCTTATAGTAACCCAGTTCAAAAGCATTATTTATAGAGCCGAAATCTCAGACCCTAAATAACAAAAGCCACCACAATGGGGGCTGTCCCCATTGTGGTGGCTTGCAGGCGAGTTAACTTGTTCGACTATCGTACGCCAGCCATGTCCGAGCCTAGAGCGTGGCAAGGCGCTTGGACTCGTGCGCGGCGAGCGCAATGGAGATGATGCCAGTAATGGCATCGGCCACCACCAGGGCGATCCACACGCCCTCGACACCCATCATGTTGCCGAGGAGGTACATAAGCGGCACCGAGCAGATCACATAGCGAAGCAGGCCCGTAAACGTGGCGACACCCACCTTCTCGACCGCCTGGAAATACATCGACATGGTCATGGCAAGATAGCCCAGGGCAACAGCCAGGATGACAGTACGCGTGGCGTTGGCGGCAACCTCAACGAGCGCAGGATCGCTGCCGGCAAAGAAGGCGCACACCGGGGTGGCGGCAAGCCAGAGCGCGACGGTGACCAGCGCCAGCGTCACAACCTGGTACTTAAGCGTGCAGGAGAGCGTCTCCTTAAGGCGTGCCCAAGCCTTTGCGCCGGCGTTGAAGGCAGCGATGGGCTGCAGACCGTAGGAGAAGCACTGGGCAACCATCATGGTAATGTAGAGGATGTAGCCGTTGATCACGCCAAAGGCTGCGATGTAGAGCGAGCCCATGTCGCCGCCGAGCGAACCCAAAAGCGAGTTGGCAACGGTATTAAAGATAAAGGTCGCACCCTGGACCAGGAAGAACGGGAAGCCGATCTTGAAGATCTGGCCGCAGATGGCGAGGTCGAGCTTAAGGTCGGCCAGGCTAATCTGGAGCTGGGACTTTTTGCCCCCGATGAACCAGAAGATACCGATGGCCCAGATACCGATGGAAAGCCCGTAGTACACGCCGGCGCCCATAACGCCAAACTTGAGCACAAACGTGGAAAGCGCGAGCCAACAGATGGCGACGATGGCCGAAACGGTCATGAGGTTGGCCTGGATCTGAACCTTCTCGTCCACACGCATCACAGCGGTGATCATCTGGCCAATGACCGTGAGCGGCAGCAGCACGGCGAAGGTGCGCACGCCGGCAACGGTATCGGCCATGATGTCGGGCGTGGCGCCAAAGAATGTGCAGATGGGCTCGGTAAACACTGCCATCACCACAGCAAGCAGCACACTCACGATCGTGGTGAGCCAAAAGCCCTGGCTAAAAGCCTTGCTTGCGCCCTTGATGTCGCCGGCACCCAAAAGGTTGCCCACCACGGCGGGCACGCCGGTGCCAAACAGGTTGCCAAAGGCCAGGTTGATGTACTCGACCGACATAATGATCGAGACACACGCCAGGCCGTGGGCACCTAGGCCCCAACCCATCACGAGGCCCTCAAGGACCACCATGATGATCTGGGCGAGCATGCCCTGGCCGGTGACGATGGTGTACTTACGCACCAGACCGGGAATCGGTTGGGAGGCGAGCTCGCGCTCCTCCTCCACGGCAGCGGTTACTTCTTCTGCCATTGTTCTCCCCTTTCCTTGAGAGAGTAGTGCTGAATGGATGTCAGGCGGCTGACAACTGGCACCAAGCCGCCCAATCAAACGATGGCGCTATGCCTCAAAGACCACCTTGCCGGCGATCATCGTGAGGGCTGCGGTAGCCTCGAGCACCTCGGCCGGCTCGCAGGTAAAGAGATTGCGGTCGAGTACGCAAATGTCGGCTTGCTTGCCGCAGGCGAGTGTGCCGATGCGGTCCTCAGCATGCATAGCGTAGGCGCTGCCGTAGGTGTATGCGCGCAGGGCCTCGGCCATAGTGATTCGCTCCTCGGGGAACCAACCCTCAGGATTAGATCCATCCTCGAGCATGCGGTAGACCGCTCCATAGACTTCCTCCATAGGCTCAAGCCCCACGACCGGGAAGTCGGAGCCCAGATGCACGCAGGCACCGCTCGCGAGCAGGCTATGAATTGGCCACGAGAGCGCCGCGCGCTCGGGACCAACGGCGTCGTCCTTTGCCAAGTCTGCCATATCAAGCAGCATATGCCACGGCTGCATGGCCGGACAGACGCCGAGCTCCGCATAGCGCGGCAAATCCTCAGGTTGAACAGTCTCGTTGTGCTCCATGGAGTGACGACAGCCCATAAGACCGTAACGCTTCTCGCCCTCCTCGAAGCAGTCCAGGATAAAGCGTACGGAACGATCGCCTATGGCATGGATGCGCGTGTCGACACCCCACTCAAGCGCTTTAAGGATGGCTTTGCGCACACGCTCAGGTTCCTCAGCCGGCTCGCCACAGGTCTCGGGAGCATTAGCATAGGGCTCGAGCATCCAAGCAGTATGATCGGAACACACACCGTCAATGAACTGCTTAAAGCCATGCCACTCGACTTGCGTGCCCGGGAAGTCGTATTTCGCCCGAATCTCCTCGAGCGTCATGGCCTCGTTCTCAAAAAGGTCTGTGTACATGAACACGCGCAACGGAAGTTCGCCCTTGCGGTTAAGCTCCGCGAGGAATTTATAGGGGTTATCCATGCTCACAAAAGTGGGGTTTACCATGCCGACTGTCGTAATACCGAGAGCGTTGGCACGATGCGCGGTCTTGGCAAAGGAAGCACTAGCCACCTCGGGGGCAGGATTGTATACCTCATCCAAGAAAAGGGATCCCGCGTTGTTCGAGAAGACCCCAGTGGGGTTGCCAGCTTCATCCCTAAGAATCTTGCCGCCTGATGGGTCTGGCGTTTCAGCAGTAATGCCGATTTTCTCGATTGCGCAGGTGTTGGCACTAAACGTGTGCACGTCAACCTGCTGCAAAAAGACCGGACGGTCCGAAATGTACTCATCGATCATTGCCGCCGTAGGCATCTCGGGCACGTCCCACTGGAACTGGATAACCTGATAGCCCACGATCCACTCGTTGTTCGGGTGGTCTTCGGCAAACGCCTGCACGCGTTCCATACACTGCTCAAAGCTTGTGCAATCGATGAGATTGACGGCGAAATCGGGATCGGACACAAAGGCGCCCTGGGCATAGTGAGTGTGTGAGTCGATGATGCCAGGCATGACGAGCTTATCGCCATAGTCGCGCACCTCGGTAACGGGCCCGATAAAAGCGTCGAGGTACTTATCCTCGCCGCACGCAACAATCCTGTCACCTGCGACGGCAACGCCGCCCTTGAACGGGGCCAGCCCGTCACCAGTGAACACAGCATTACTTTTGATGACTAAATCCGCTTTGTCCATATGAGCCTCCTCAGACGTTACAGGACAATGGATGAGCGCCACGATACGACGCGCCCAATCGGTGAGGGAGCATTTGTCGCTCCCTACATGACACGTGCCTACGAGCGGTCGGGTGTCTGTCCAGCGCCCTACGCCCCGTGTCAACACCCATTGACGCACCTCCTGCACAAGCTGCCAAGATGGAAGCGAGCGAACGGACGGCTTAAGATGGTTTACACGTCTGAGCAGGTATTTTATTGTCAAAGTTTATTGTCGCTTCATTACGCCAAGTGGTCTGCGATACGCCGTCAGCCGAACCACTCCAGCCTTACGAGCGCCAGAATGTCTCAATCAAGTCGTCACGCGCCTTGACTTCGCTCTTTACATAGATGCGATGCAGGTGAGCCTTGACGGTACCCGGACTAATCACAAGTTCGTTAGCAATATTTTGGACATCGAGTCCACGCAATACGAGTGTAAGCACTTCCTGTTCACGCTTTGAAAGCCCATGCTCGTCCGAGAAAATCACAACACGCGAGACAAGGTCCTCCCGTGCATCACGGCGCTCTGTCGCTACCTCTTCATCGGCACGAGGGTGACGCGAGAACACACGTAAGATATGGCTGAACTGTTTAAATAGCTGAACGGCTGCAGCCACAAACAATAAATTCTCTGAGATATTCCGCTCGCCCAGATACCATAAAAAGGCGCTCACCATCACGTTGTCAACGTCAGGCGTGCAGAATAGGATCATATAGGTATCCTCGATAACCACCATCACGGTAAGCACGCAGGCTATGCGAAAGAACGTCCGAGTGCGCTCAAGATCGAGCCGCTCAGCCCTATTCTCCGTCTTGCGATAGCGAGCGTAAGCATATACCAAGCAGAATGCCATTCCCAAATCGCGCGTAAGCCAAAAAAGATATTGCTGAACCTGGCCCGCAAAGCCAGTACGAGGCACCAGAGCAAGCTGAAGCACGGCGATCGGTACGACATATGCGGCAACGCGCTTAACGGTCACCTCATCGTGTAAGCGAAACGTTACCCAAAGCCATACGCACGCAAGAATCGCCACGCCCAGCGCGCAGCGCAGTAACGGATGTTGAAGCGGCTCATTAAACGTCACCACATAGTCATATTTGAGCCGGTTGTACTCATCAAAGAAGATCACCGACATATCGAAGATATAAAGAAGGAAGCCCGCGGCCGCCACCAAACAATCGCGTCGACGAGTCATGAGCCATATTACGAGTGCAGTTGATGCCGTCACCAATCCAACGCCCATGACAAGAATCGTGTAGATAAAGAATGCGAAGCTCATACTACTCTCATTCCGCACACAACCAGCTTGATTCCGCATTACAGTTATGGTAAGACATCGAACGAATACCAAGATTGAAAGGAGATGCCATGGCGCCGATTGCACCGCTCAAGATTATTGTCGCGCCCGCCGCCAAGGCCATCGCCAAGATCGGTTCGACCATGACCTACGATGACGTTCCCTGCATCGTTGATGAGCGCAACGACAGCTGCCCTTACCTGGGCCACGTCCCCTACTTTGCGCCTAAGCTCGCTTCCAATCCCGAGCACCGCGAGCAGCAACCCCAGATGCACCAGGTGCCGCGCTGCCCGTGGCGCTACTCTTTTGGTGCATAGTAACCTGTCCCCCTTGCACCAACGCCGGGGTTGTCGATGCTGCGGCCGCGACGCGACACGAGACGCGACACCTCGCCCAACAACACGCCGATCACCACGCCTGCGAGAATGGGCAGCTTGGCCATCTCGGCAGGTGAGCCGTTGAGCGGCACAATCGTAGCAATAATCGAAAGCACAAGCTCTACCACCGGAATCGCGAGCGCGGCCGCGAGCACCTTACCCTCGAAGGGCGCACGGAACACACGCGAGCGGCGGTCATGCTGGCGCAGACGCCAAAACGCCGGGAACATGGGGATATAGCTCATGAGCAAAAAGACGACGTTCATCGAGAAGAAGACCCAAAAGACGTCGGAGCCCTCACCCAGCGGAATCTGGAGCAGTAGCACCAGGCTGGCAAAGCAGCCGTTAATGAGTGCCGAGCCGTTGGGCATGCCGGTCTTCTTGGACACCAACGCAAAGAGACGCGGCATGTTACCGTGACGCGCGGCATAGCCCGCCACGTTGTTGACGCCAAAGCTCCAGCAGATCATGTTGGCGAACAGCGTCACCAGAAAGGCTATGCCCACGATCATGGTCAGCGGATGACTGCGCCCCACCATGGCGGCGACCGCGTCCACAATGCCCGAGTCGAGCGAAAGCTGCTCGGTGGGAACCGCGGCTCCAATGCCGATGCCGCAGATGATATAGATTGCCGCAATGGCAACGCCACCGGTGATAACCGCCTTGGGGATATCGCGCGACGGGTTTTTCATCGTGCTCGCAAAGGTCGCAACCACTTCGAACCCCATAAAGTTGAATAGGATGATCGATAGGTATGTCAACGAATTGGTATCGCCCAGATCTGGAATGAAGGTCTTGAGCGACATATCGTTGGCAAAGCCGTTATTGCAGGCAAACCAGATGCCGACGATTCCCACCACGGTGGTAATGAGCACCTTGATGATGGCACCGCCATCCATAACCCAATCGGCCTCCGATACCGGCTGCATCGCCATGAGCGTAACGCCCCACACAAAGACGAGTTCAAGGACGATCCTGGCACCCATCGAAAACTCGATGCCCCAGACCGCGTTAATCACGCTGGGAAACATGCAAGCGATACTTGCCACCCACAGGGGAAAGTTGACCCAGTAGCACCAGGAGCAACGTGCGCCCCAGCGATCGCCCAGACCCAGGCGGACCCAGTCGTACAGACCGCCCTCGGAATCAAACGCCGTGCCCAGCTCGGCCACCACCAGGCCGTAGGGCAGCAGAAACGTGATGATGAGGAAGATCCACCAGAAGAACTGCACGTTACCCATGGCAGATGCCGGAGCGGCCGCCTCGATGGTAAAGACGACGCATATGACCGAGAGGATGACCTCGATCAGGGAGAACTTTTTACTTGCCACGGCGCGCTCCCCCTACAGCAAAAAGGATGGCATCTGCACCGAAGGCGCAGCCCAAGGTAGGGTTGCAGGCCGCGTCACCGGTGCAGGTGCCATCCCAAAGAGAGGAGAGGATGCAATTGTTGGACCAGCGCTCGCGGAACAGGCGCGTGTAGATGACGATACGCTGGTACATAGACACTCCGATCAAAACGGCCGCGTATACGACCGGAAACTTTCGGCAATTGAAGACGCGTCTGACCTGGGATATTCAAGCGAACAATTGGCCTAACCCGCAAAAAATCCCAGGCCAGACGCGTACTCAATCAAGGAGGCGGGCACTCCGAAGTGGAGGCAACGGAGTGCCCAAAGAAAACCCAACCGACCAATCAGGTAGCCCCTGTCCGATTGATCGGCTGGATATTCCTGGCACCCAGCCGGTCCGATTGATCGACTGGGTTTCTGAGGTGCGGCAGATTCCCGTGAAAGAGGAGCGCCGCGTACTTTGGTACGCAAGCGACGAATGAACGGGAAGGTGCCGTGCCTCAGGAAGCCAGACGATTAAGCGGACGGCTCCTGCTGCGTGATGCAGTGAATATTGCCGCCGCCGAAGACGACCTGCTCGGACTGAACGCCAACGCACTTGTAGACGCCCTCGCCCCAGACCTCGTCATAGATCTTCTGAAGCGTGTCAACGGCCAGCTGGTCGTTCTCGTCGCCGTACTGCGGGACGATAACGCCGTGGTTGGTGACCAGGTAGTTCATGTAGGAAGCGATCAGCGGCTCGTCGGGAACGCGCGGCTCGGCGTTCTCGTCGGCGTCGATGGTGTCGCAGGAAGCCTGGTCCATGAACAGCGGGTTCACGGGCATGCAGAGCTTGTAGACCTTCAGCTTGCGGCCCTTGGCGTCAACGGCGTTGGAGAGGGTCTCGTAGGCAGCGTGGCACTGATCATAGAACGGGTACTCGGGATCGTCGGTCCAGATGCAGGCCATGACGCCCGGGGCGATGAACGTAGCGACGTCATCGATGTGGCCGTTGGTCTCCTCGGGGTCGATGCCCTCCTTGACCCAGATGACCTTCTCGACACCCAGGTAATCCTTGAGGTGCTCGTTCATGTACTCGCGAAGCTCCTCGCTCCAGGGCTCGAACTTCTTGTGGTACTTGGGCCAGATGGACTCGGGATCCTCTTCCTCCTCCAGAACCGCAGAGCAGGTGCGGCCCGGGGAAAGCAGGCACTGGTCGGTAACGACGAGGGTGCCCTCGCCGTCGACGGTGATGGAGCCGCCCTCGAGGATCATGTCATCGGGACGATAGCGACGGCAGCCGGAGAGCTCAGCCATCTTAAGGGCGATCTGCTCGTCCTTGTCCCACGGGAAATAGAGGCCGTCGACGAGGCCGCCGTAGGCGTTGAAGTGCCAGTGGTTGGCGCGCTTCTCGCCCTTGCCGTTGATGACGTAGGTGGCGGCGGTGTCGCGGAACCAGGCGTCGTCGGTGGTCATCTCGATGACGGTGACGTTCTCGTCGTTCTCGAAGACGGCCTTGCAGTTGGCATAGTCGACCTGGTTGGCGCACATATAGACCGGGGTGAACTCGGAGATGGCGCGGGCGATGGCGGCATACTGCTTCTGAGCAGGCTTGGCGCCGTGGGCCCAGGTGTCGGTGCGGTGGGGCCAGCCCATCCACACGCGATCCTGCGGGGCGAACTCGGCGGGCATGAAGAAGCCGTCGGCCTTGGGGGTGGACTCGGACTCGGTGATCGTACGCATAAGATTTCCTCCAAATCGAACGATCGTTTGCCGCGGGCGGGTTACCCGCAGCCTAAAACCAAGAGATGGTAGGCGCCCGTTCCCCGGCAAAGGTCGGGGCGCCCGGCGCCGGTTTTCACGGAGTCGCACCGGCAAGCGACGACGTAACCTGGTGCGCGGAGACAAAACGCACGAAGGATACGGAAGAGAGATTGGGTAGGCGGTGGTTACCGGAGCAATAGCTCACACCCACCCCAGGGAATGGTTAGCAAACCTGTCGCTTGGGCACGCCTCCGAAGAGGCCGGAGTGCCCGGAGTCGGGAGCGACAAGCCCGACGAAGCGCACGTTGGTACGCGAGGAGGGTCGGAGCCCCAGAACCGAGTGCTCTAGTTCTCCTCGGCCTCGACGGCCTCCTCAGCGAGACGCTGGGCTGCGAGCTCAGGGGTCAGACCCTTGTACTCTTCCTTGCGGCCCTTGGCGCTGACGACGCGGACGACCTCGCCGATGAGCACGAGCACGATGAAGATGACGATCATCGGGACCTTGTCGCCAATTTCAGCGGCGGAGAACGGTACCAGCGTTGCAACGATGGCAAGAACCAGCTCGATGCAGGGGATGGCCAGCATGACCTTCATCATGGCGCCCTTAAACGGGAACGTGAAGATGCGCTCACGGTTCGGGTCGTTCTTACGAAGGTTGAGGAATGCCGGGAACATCGGGATGTAGGTGAGCAGCAGGAAGACGACGGAGGTGCCGAAGAGCATCCAGAAGACACCGTTGGAGATGGCGTCGATGGGAACGAGCTGCAGGCAGAGAACCAGGGAGGCAACGACAGCGTTGACCAGGTTGGCGCCGTTGGGCATGTCGTCCTCGGAGATCATCGAGGCGAAGACCTTGGGCATGTTGCCGTGCTCAGCAGCATAGCGAGCGACGGAGTTGACGCCGAAGGACCAAGCAGCCATGTTGGCGAACAGGGTAATCAGGAAGGCGATGCAGATGACCTTGAAGATCATGGAGTCGCCCACCATGGTCTGGACTGCGACGATCATGCCGTAGTCGGGGTCGATGGAGTCGGCCGGCACAGCGGCGCCGATGCCGAAGCCAGCGAACAGGTAGATGACGGCAATAGCCACGCCACCGACAATGATAGCCTTGGGAATATCGCGAGCGGGATCGGCCATGTCGTCGGTCATGGTGCAGATGACCTCGAAGCCCATGAAGTTAAAGATGATGATGGACAGGTAGCCGAGAGCGTTGGTGTTGGTGAGCTCGGGCAGGAAGGTGGCGGCGGACATGTCGTTCGCAAAACCGTTCTCCATGGCATACCAGATGCCCAGAGCGCCGACGATAACGGCAACGGCGACCTTGATGATAGCGCCACCGTTGAGGACCCACTCGGAGTCGGCCGCCTTGGAGCGACCCATGAGATACACGATCCACACGAAGGCAAGCTCGATGCCCATCTTGGCGATTAGGTTGAACTCGACGCCGAAGACCATGCCCAGGATGTCGGGGAACATGGTTGCCAGCGAGGCGATCCACAGCGGGTAGTTGACCCAGTAGTAGTACGAAATGCGGGCGCCCCACTTGTCGCCCAGGCCATCGCGTACCCAGTCGTAAATGCCGCCCTCGCCGTCATAGGTGGTGCCGAGCTCGGCGACGACCATGCCGTAAGGGAGCAGGAAGGTCAGGATCAGGAAAATCCACCAGAAGAACTGCTGGTTGCCAATGGCAGCAGCAGGAGCGGCGGCCTCGCAAACGAAGACGACGCAGATGATGGTCGAAATGACCGTCAAGAAGGAAAGCTTTTTCTTTCCGTCGCTCATGATGAGCTCCTTTGCTCAGTCTTGGACAGATCCGAGGCCCAAGGCACTAAGGCAATCGCTTGGGCCTCGGTGAGCGGGCGACAGGAGACGAGCATCCGCCGCCCGCAAACGTGCTTTTAAAAGCCTTGGGGCTTAGAGCTGCTCGAGAGCCTCGAGAGCGGCGTGGAGCTCAGCCTTGGCGGAGTACTCGATGCCCTCGTCGTTGAGCGGGGTGCGCTTGCCCAGAGCGGCAAGGAGAGCACGGATGGAGTGCTTGCGGTTCTCGGCCTCGACCCAGCACAGGGAGCGCTCGGGATCGTCCATGACCTCGTCGACGACCTCCTCGTTGCGGGTGGCCGGCAGGCAGTGCATGAACTTGGAGTTGGGGCCGGCGAAGTTCATCATGTCCATGGTGACCTGATACTTGGGATAGAACACGTCCATGTAGTTCTCGCCAGAGACCTCCTCGTCGTACAGGCCATACCACACGTCGGTGTAGATGAAGTCGGCACCCTTGATGCACTCGATGTCGTCGGAGATGACGATGGAGCCGCCGGAAACCTTGCAGTTCTCCTCGGCGATGGCCATCATCTGCTTGCCGAACTCGGCGCGCTCCTCAACGGTGCCAACGTGCAGGCCGCCGTCGGGGATCTGGTGGCCCTTAGGTCCAAACTGGACAAACTTCATGCCGACCTTGGAGGCGATGAACATGAGGGAGACGCAGACCTGGGTGGCGTCGCCGATGAAGGCCAGGGTGCAGTCCTCGATCTTCTTGCCCTCGGGGAGGTTCTCGAGCATGGTCATGAGGTCGCCCATCTCCTGCGTGGGATGATTGAACTCGGACATGCCGTTGATGACGGGCACAGCGGAGCCCTCGGCGAGGCCGACGACGTCCTTGTGACGGTCAACGCGAGCCATCATGATATCGAGCAGCGAGCCCATAACGCGAGCGGTGTCGCCCAGGGACTCGTGACCGCCGAGCTGGATGGTGCCAGGGCCATAGAACTGAGCATGGCCGCCGAGGTCGGTCATAGCAGTCTCGAAGGAAAGACGGGTGCGGGTGGAGACCTGCTGGAAGATCATGCCAAGGCTCTTGTTACGGAGCAGGTGCGGATAATAACCGTCAACCTTGATGGCCTTCTTCATTGCCAGGCCAAGATCCTCGATAGCCAGGATCTGCTCTTTGGTGAAGTCGTTGGTGTCGATGAAATCCTTAGGCAGTGCCATGTCGATTTCCTTTCCGCCGGTCTTGCCGACTATTACTGAGAGGCGCTCGTACATCACGCCTCGTGTTGACAACACCATCATTCACCTGTATGCAATTTTTACCTAGTTTATTCGGGATTAAAGACCGTTCACGGAGTTACACCCCCTCTAAACCAATATAAACCCGCAGGTAGCTGGCTTGCAGGGGGTTTACTATCTAGAACCGTGAACGGTATACGGGTATCCTGTATCACGTCCTCTAATCCGCAACGGGACATACGGTTGAGGGCGGTATATCCGTAGGGTTTACGGAGCTTATCCAAAGATCAGATGAGATGGGACGGCGACAGATGAACACACTCATGTTCTTCTACACCCTAGCGATACTTGTTATCTGTATTGTGACGGCGGTGCTTTCGCTTGCCGCCTATGCCTCGTCCCGTCGACGCTTCTTTATCTATGGCAGCGGCGTTTTTATTTGCTACGCCATCGAGATGACCGAGATCTTCTTTTTTGAATACACGTTGCAAAACCAGAGTTTTCCGGCCAGCGACTATTACTCAATTACCATGCCTGTGTTGCGGACCCTTGTGGCGACCGCTTCGCAGGCTTTTATTTGGCTGATCGCCATGGACTTGCTCGACAAACATTCTAAGAAGCAGTTTGTCATCCCCGTCGTAACGTTCCTGCTGAGCGAGCTGCTGATTATCGTCGCCATCCCCTATGGCCCCATGCACCAGTGGCTTTACTACACCATGCGCCAGGTGTTCCTTGTCTTTGTGGGACTGTATATCTTTTGGACAGCTCGCAAGAGTACGAAGGTTGAGCTGAAGGCGCGTGTTAACAACCAAAAGAAACACCTGATTATCGGCGCTATTCTGGTCGGCTGCATCGTTGCCGAGGACTTCTACAATATCCTGGTAGTTCCCATGAGCCTGGCGCCCTCTTGGCTGCAGCTGTACCTGTCCGAGCGCAACTTTAGCGAAAACATCTTTGCGTGCTACTTTGCCATCCTGCTGATCATCTACGCCTATCACGTGCTTTCGATCCGCATGCAAGAGGCGCCCGAGGAAAAGAACGTCAGCGATCTTGATCGACACATCGAAGAGCAGATGCCCTTCTATCGCAACGCCTACAAGCTCTCCAACCGCGAGACCGAAGTCATGCGCCTGGTCGTGCTGGGCAAGTCGAACCAAGAGATCGCAGACGAGCTATTCCTTGCCGTGGGCACCGTCAAGACCCACATCCACAACATCCTGGTCAAAACCGAGCAACAAAACCGCACCACGTTGATCCTGCATTTCTGGAAACGATGAAGTTACGCGGTTTTACCAAACCGCGTAACCGGTCGACGCTACAAGCGCCCCTAGGCGGCAATCTGACGTTCAATCGTCGGTCGCGTACCAAAGTACGCTTCCCTCCTCTTTCACGTCACCTTGCTCGCCTAGGGGCGCTTTCGCTGACTTATGCTCAACCTGCGATGATTTTACTTTTCGCCAGGTTGGCTACTCGCTGTAGCGGGTGGCGATGGCAGCTTGTACCATGCCGGCGCTCATGAGGTAGGTCACCAGGAAGTAGCCACCGTATGCTGCCAGGAAGATTGCACAGGTGAGGCCCACGGTGCCGCCTATGCTCATGTTGCCGAACGTGCTCACCAGCTCGATGATCACCTTGAGCGCCACAAAGGAGTGAGCCAGCCCCACTGCCAGCGGGAACAGGAAGAATACCGCTTGCTGCGCCATCACCGAATGGCGGATCTGGCGGTCGTCACAGCCGATCTGTGCCAGTACACGATAGCTGCGGCTGCCGTCGGCCACATTGGAGAGCTGCTGGATCGACAGTATCGCCGCGCACGCAACGACCAGTACAAAGCCAATATAGATGGCCAGATAGCTAATCATGCCGTTCATCTGAGCCGCCTGCGTATACATCTCGGAGCGCGTGATGAAGACTCCCCACGACCCCGGCTCCTTGCCGTCAACGAGCAGATTGTCGAGCACAGTGTATTCAATGCTCTCGTCTGCCTCGGTCGTATCCATCCCCTGTTTGTAGTTAACGAGCAGGCTACTGGAATACGGCTGCAGATTAAGTTGGGACAACAGCTCGTCGGCAACGACGACGGTACCCGGATTACTGCCCATCGCCGAGTTGGCGATGGCCGCCGTGTCCTTGTCCGACTTATCGGTTGCGGGCTTGAGCTCATGCCCGCCCAAGGTGAGGGTATGGCCGCCGGCCATGTATTTGGTGTACAGGTCACCCAGCTCACCGCCCATATCACACGTAAGCAAGTACTGGTCGCGGCCAATGCTCACCGGTTCCTCGCCCATCATCTGGCGCAGTTTGTTGTACTGGCTCGCCGGCGTCACAAACAGACCCATCGCATCGGCATTGCTACCCCCGAGCGCCTTGGGAAGCTTTTCGCCCATGATCTTGCACATTTCACTTGGGGTCACCGAAGGATTCGAGCCGCCAAACGGGTAACTCAGATACGAATCGATTTGCACATGCTCGCCGGCAACATCGGCGATATTGACCTTCTTGACGGTCTCGTCGTTGTTGTCCGCCGACTTGCCCTTACGATCGCCGTGCCATGGATCGCCGTGCCATGCGGAGTACAAATCGACCGTACTATCGGCCAGCACCATGCGATCGGCTTCAGACGGATTGATGTACTCTTTGTAGTAGTCGAGCGTATCGGGCGTGTAATAGACATACGTCTGTGACACGTCAACAGGGTTATAGCGCTCCAGGTTTTCGTTCATCACATTGGCAATCGACATACCGCACGTCACCGAGGTGATGGCCAAAAACAGGAGCATCGCGATGACGCCCATCGAAAAGCACACCGTGTTGACCTTGGCCGCAAGCTGGCGCACGGTAAACATGTTGAGGCCGCGCCAATACACGCCGCGCAGGCTCTGCAGCAGCTTGATGAGCATGCCCGAGAGTCCCCAGAACAGGGCAAAGGTGCCCACGGTAACCATAGCGGTCGTAATGCCAAACTGGTTCATGGCCTCTTGCAGCTTGCTGTCCGTCGCGGTTAGCGGGAACCCATCACGTAGCAAACGGTAATAGGCCACGCCCACAAGCACCACGCCCACGGCAAAGATGGCAATCGCAATCCAGGGGTTGCGCGTCTTGATGCTCTCGTTGCGACGCTCGGCACCCATAAGCTCGATGAGTTTGGTACGACGCACGGCGCGAAGGTTCAGCAGTAGCGTGAGCACAAACATTACGAGCATGCAGGCAAGGGTCAGATTGAACGCATGCACCGAGAAAAAGAAGTGGAAATTGGCAATCTGTGTCTTAAAAAGCGAGGCCGTAAAGAACGTCATGAGCTGGGAGAGTCCCACACCCAGCACAATGCCGGCGACAAAGGCCACGACCGAGACAATCACCGTCTCGAGCGCCATGATCGTGGCGACGCGTCCGCGCCCCATGCCGAGCACCTGATACAGGCCAAACTCCTTCTTGCGGCGTTTCATGATGAAGTTATTGGCATACACCATCAAAAAGGCCATGACACCGGCCAAAAAGTACGTCAGGTCGCCGAGCATACTGCCCATAACCTGCGCCAAGCCCTCTTCATCGATTCCGGCGATGTCGACCTGCATCGAGATGGTGTTAAAGGCATAGAAGACCGTGACGCCCAGGGTGAGCGTCAAAAGGTAGACGAGGTAGTCGCGGCCGGCGCGGCGGACGTTACCCCAAGCGAGTTTACAGAGCATCGGAGCCCTCACCGCCCATCATGGCAACGACCTCCATAATGCGGTCGAAGAACTCGCGACGGTCGGTGTCGCCGCGGCGCAGCTCGGTGAAGATCTTGCCGTCGCGGATAAACAGCACGCGGCTCGTGTAGCTGGCGGCAAAGCTGTCATGCGTGACCATGAGCACGGTGGCGCGCAGGCGGCGATTGAGGGCCTCCAGACTCTCGAGCAGCAGGCGGGCGCTCTTGGAATCGAGGGCGCCGGTGGGCTCGTCGGCCATGATCATGGTGGGGTCGGTGACGAGCGCACGAGCTGCGGCAACGCGCTGCTGCTGACCGCCGGACATCTGGTAGGGATACTTGTCGAGCACCTGACTGATGGACAGGCGCGCTGCCACATCCTGCACGCGGGTCGAGATCTCTGCCGAGTTTGTGCGGGCAATGGTGAGCGGCAGGGCGATATTCTCGCGTGCCGTGAGCGTATCAAGCAGGTTGGAATCCTGGAAGATAAAGCCGAGCTCCTCGCGGCGGAACTGCGAGAGCTTGGCCTGCTTCATGCGCGTCACGTCCTGCCCGTTGATGCGGATCGTGCCACTTGTGGCGCTATCGATGGTCGACACGCAGTTGAGCAACGTCGACTTGCCCGAGCCCGAAGCGCCCATGATGCCAACAAATTCGCCGCGGTTGACGGTAAAGCTGACGTCGTTGAGCGCGCGGGTCACGTTGCCCAGCGCTCCATATACCTTTTCGAGATGCGCGACCTCCAGTACCGGGGTCGCCATGTGCGTGGTTTGCATACCGAGTCCTTTCTTGCGATTAGTCTACGGCATCTATAGTCGCAAGAAGACGAGTCGGCTACCATCGATATGGCTTACGCTTGCCTTACCGTTGTGTAAGGTACGGGTAGCTAACCTGCCGCGTGTTGATGTTGAGAGAGGACTCCTGTTGAAGACTGTTCATGTTGCCGCTGGGATCATTCGCAAGGAAGGATCTGACGAGCTGCTTGCCGTGCAGCGCGGCTATGGCGACATGCTGGGACTTTGGGAGTTCCCCGGTGGCAAGCTCATGCGCGGCGAGACGCCCGAGGACGCCGTACGCCGCGAGCTCATGGAAGAGCTGCAGGTAAAAGTCACCAACCTGCGCGATTTCTATACCGTTGAGTATGACTACCCCGATTTCCATCTCTCCATGGAGTGCTACTACTGCTCGCTCGCCGATGAATCCGATGAACCCCAGAAGCACGACCGCCAGCTCGATATCCGCTGGATTCCGCGTACCTCGCTTGCCACGGTGGAATGGATGCCCGCCGACAAGGGGCTTATCGATGCCCTGATTGAGCTGAAGGAAGACCGGCTCGAGGCAAGCTCCGCCGATGACGCCACGCCCAACACAGCCGACAAACCCGCCACCAAGCCCAAGCGCGCACCTAAGCGCCGTAGCAAAAAACGCCCCAAACCAGGTCTGCTCGACGGCATCGATACCTCGGACCTCTCCGCTGACGAGCGCGAACTGGTCCGCCGTCGCGCCGCCATCAAAAAGTCCATGAAGGGCAATAAGCGCGCCAATACCAAGCCAGAGCTGCTCGTTCGCCAGCGCCTGCGCGCAGCGGGCCTCACCGGCTATCGCCTGGAATGGAAGGTTCCCGGCAAGCCCGACATCGCCTTTCCTGGGCGCAAGATCGCCATCTTCGTCAACGGCTGCTTTTGGCACCGCTGCCCCAAGTGCAACCCCAGCCAGCCCAAGCGCAATGTTGAGTTTTGGGAGGCAAAGTTTCGCCGCAACGTCGAGCGCGACCGCGCTGCCGTGGCAGCACTCATTCAAATGGGCTGGACGCCCATAACCATCTGGGAATGCGAACTCAAAAAGGACCGCATCGACGCCACGATGGAAAAGGTCATCGAGCAAGTTCGCGCCGCGACCCCGCAGCGCTAAAACGAGTCATTCACAGGTCCCGCACAGACGAGCCACATCCGCGTCACAAACCTTAGAAAGCCCTTAAGCTCAAAACCTTTCAAAGGTGTTACTCGATAGCTCTGACCTGCGGTTTCATCGTAATTGCAAACCTCATTAAGCCTTTCTTTAGCGCTTCTTTGCAACGGGCGCGGCATAATACTGCCAACGCACGGGACCTAGCAGCACACCCCGTGCGCAACCTTTTGGTGGATATCGAGGAGGCCGCATAAGCATGCATTCTTCCAATGACGCAGCACAGCAGCCATCCCTAAAACATGCAAACCTTTTCTCCTTCCCCCCGACACAGAGAAACGGTCTCCTCGACTCCCCCACCACAAATACCAAGCGCTCAGCTGATCAGAGCCTCAACTTACGAGCATCCTTCGAAAAGCTCCAAGCATCCCTAGACAAGTCATTCCCCAGCCAAGCCCGGGCATACTAATCCCCCATCAACAAAGAAGCCCTAACGCCCCACCCATTTCCGCCCTAACGCCACAAGGGCGACGACCTCGAGTAGGTCACCTTGGGAGGGACGAGGGCTTAGTTCCCCAATCTTTCCGCAGGGGGCAAAAAGCCTCGCCGCACGAAGTGCGCAGCGAGGCTTTTTGCATGCCCGAGGACGATTGGGGAACTAAGCCCTCATCCCTCCCCGGGATATGTAGCGAGTCGGAGTACCCTTGCTGTTACTCTGCTTTGCCCACAGAGTTGAGGTTGGTCATGCGGATCTTAACCAGCTCGGTGATCTCACGCATACCCTCCTTAGCCGGCTTCTTGGGGTCGAAGCAGGCGGGGTTCTCGGCCATGTAGGCCATGAAGCCCTTGGTGTAGGCCTGACGCAGCTCGGTGGCGTAGTTAACCTTGCAGATGCCGTTCTTCACAGCCTCGGCAACCTGCTCATCGGGCACACCGGAGGTGCCGTGCAGAACCAGCGGCACGTCGACGGCGTCGCGGATGGCCTTGACCACGGACTGCTCGATGTGCGGATCGCTCGTGTACACACCGTGGCTGGTGCCAACGCCAATAGCGAGGGAGGTGCAGCCGGTGCGCTCGACGAACTCCTTGGCCTCGGCAGGATCGGTGTAGGGGCTGCTCTCGCCCTCAACCGCGGGACCGTCGTCCTCCTTGCCGCCAACCTTGCCGAGCTCGGCCTCGACGGGCACGCCCATGGCGCGGCCAGCGTCGGCAACGGACTTGGTCAGGGCGATGTTGTCCTCGAAGGACTCGTGCGAACCGTCGATCATGACAGAGGTGTAGCCCGTGCGGAAAGCCTGCATGCAGCGGTCATAGCCATCGCCGTGATCGAGGTGCAGAGCGACGGGCACGGAAGCGCGCTCGGCGGCAGCCTTGACCATGCCGTAGAAGTAGTCCAGACCAGCGGTCTTGATGGTGCCCGGGGTGGTCTGCATGATGACGGGGGACTTGGTCTCCTCGGCAGCGGCCAGAACGGCCATAACAAACTCGAGGTTCTCGACGTTGAACGCGCCAACAGCGTAGTGGCCGGCCTGAGCGTCCTTGAGCATCTTTTCGGTGGTAACAAGTGCCATGAGCGTTTGCTCCTCTCCCTCGCCCGCATCTGGACATCGGGCGTAGTTGTTCACAAGGCGTTTTACCTTGCGTTTTGCTGCGCTCATTGTATGAAATTCAGCAGCTTTGCACGTGCGAGATATTGAGCCCATGCAGGTCAATACAGTCATTTTTGAAAAGCAAACGGAAGGAATTTGAGCCGAGTGGACATGTTCGATATTGAATTTTGTGCGTTCAGCGTCTTTCTTTTATAGAAAAGATAAGTAATCGAAAGGCGTTTTCTTACTCAAAAAGAAAATGAACGAAAATAGAGTCAACACAATTCCTGCAAATTTCAGACGATGATGGAGCAAATATGGCCCACGCAACAACCCGAGCTTTCGCCGACGAGCGTCGTTCCGCCATTTTGGAAATGCTCGATCATAATGCCTCGGTGCAGGTAGCAGAAATCGCCCAGACCTTTGGCGTGTCCTCCGTCACCGCCCGCGCCGACCTTGACGCGCTCGCCGAAGCAGGCAAGCTGCGCCGCACACATGGTGGTGCCGTATCGCTCCACAAACGCCTAACCGTTTCCACGCAGGATCGCCGCATCAATGTCAACGTCGCCGCCAAGCAGGCCATCGCGCAAAGCGCCATCGAGCTCGTCAACGACGGCGACACGCTGCTCGTCGACTCGGGCACCACGGCGCTCGAGTTCGTCCGGCTCCTCGATCAGCGCAACGGCATCACCGTTATCACGGCCGACATTACCATCGCCGATTATATCGACGAGAGCATGCCCTCGGTCGATGTCGTCATGCTGGGCGGGGCGCTGCGCAAAGGCCATCGTTATTTGTACGGACCGCTCACTATGCAGGCGCTCCAAATGGTCCATGCCGATCTGGCCGTCATGTGCCCCGGTGCCTTTGTCTCCAGCTGCGGCTTTACGACTGACTTTCCCCAGATGGCCGAGACCAAAACGGCTATGATCGCCGCGGCCCATCAAAGCGTCGCCCTCATGGACGCCAGCAAGGTTAACGGACGCGGCATGTACCGTTTTGCCGAGCTGACCGATGTCGACACCATCGTAATGGACCGTGACCCCGATCATGCCGTCGCCACCTCAATCGCCGAGGCCACCGACAGCGCACGTCCAACCCTCATCATCGCCACCAGCTAAAACAAAAACCACCACAAAGGTGCCTGCCCCCTTTGTGGTGGTTGAGCGTCAAAAGTAAACGTGTCGCTACTTGGAGAGCTCGTCGGCGAGGGCCTCGATCTGAGCGCGCGAGGCGTCGTTGAGCGAGCCCAGCACAGTCACCTTGTTTTGCGTCAGGGTGATGTCTTTCATACCCTCGAGCTGCTTGGTCATAACCTTGGCGGCAGCGGGCGCCCAGGAGCCAGCCTCGACGAGTGCCACCGTGCGGTTCTGGTAGGCATGCTCGGCAAGTGTGTGGATAAAGGTGCTCATGCACGGGAAGATCTCGCCCTGATAGGTGATGGAAGCGAGCACCAGACGGTCGTAGCGGAACGCATCCTCAACGGCCTCGGCCATGTCGTCGCGAGTCAGGTCAAAGACGGAAACCTTCTGGCCGCGGGCCTCGAGCGCTGCGGCGAGCTCCTCGACGGCAGCCTTCAGGTGGCCGTACACGCTTGCATAGGCAATCGTGATGCCCTCGTCCTCGGGCTGATAACTCGACCAGGTGTTGTAGGTGTCGAGGTAGTAGCCCAGGTTCTCGGTAAGAACAGGACCATGGAGCGGGCAGATGATCTGGATGTCCAGGTCGGCGGCCTTCTTGAGCACGGCCTGCACGAACTTGCCGAATTTACCGACGATGCCAAAGTAGTAGCGGCGCGCTTCGCAAGCCCAGCCTTCCGGGTCCTCGATGTCGTTAGCACCAAACTTGCCAAAGCCGTCGGCACTAAAGAGCACCTTGTCGGTGGACTCGTAGGAGAAGATCACCTCGGGCCAGTGCACGTTGGGGGCGCCGACAAACGTTAGGCTGTGGCCACCCAGGTCGAGCACGTCGCCCTCTTTGACGACCATCTTACGCTCGGGGTAGTCGGTGCCAAAGTAATTGACCATCATGCGGAAGGCGCCCATGCTGGCTACAATCTGTGCCTGGGGGTAGCGCTCCATAAAGGCGGCGATGCCAGCAGAGTGATCGGGCTCCATGTGATGGATAACCAGGTAGTCGGGCGTACGTCCATCGAGCGCGGCCTCGAGGTTGCCAAGCCACTCGTTAACAAAACCACCGTCGACCGAATCGGCAACAGCGATCTTTTCGCCCAAGATAACGTAGCTGTTGTATGCCATACCGTTCTCAGACACATCGTACTGGCCCTCGAACAGGTCAATGTCGTGATCGTCGACGCCAACGTAGCGGATATCCTTGGTGATCTCCATCAGGCAAAGCCTCCTAGATAGACAAAATAACCCGTCTATCATAGCACTCGGCAGCATTCCAACTGTTATCTGCCGGCATCCTTACCGATTGTTATTGAAATACGATAAATCGCCGTTTACCTGCGCAAACTATGAGCGTGGTATCGCCGTGCTATGTCGAATAATGAGCTGGCCGGGAATACGAATGGCAACGGTTTTGCCCGCCGTACCCGCCTTGGGAACCGCATGCTCGAATACCTCGCGTCCACGCTGATGCAAATCGAAACGAACGGTCGTGAGCTCGTTATGCGCGACAAAGTCGTCGAGCGAGTCATCGACGCCCACCACACTCACGTCCTCGGGCACGCGCAGGCCGCTATCGCGCAGCGCTGCAATTGCGCCGTTTGCCATCTGGTCGTTTGCCGCGTAAATCGCCGTCATAGTGCGGTCGTGCTCGGCCAGATATCTGCCGGCCTCGTAGCCACTGTTGGCAGACCAGTCTCCCTCGAGCGGCTCTGCCGGCTCGATGTGTTTACGCTCGAGTGCATCCTGCCAACCGGCTCGACGAAATTGCTCGTCGACCGAGAACGACGGGCCGCCGATATAACGAATCTGCTCGTGTCCCAGCTCAAACAGATGATCCATGAGCAACAGCGAACAGCCGTAATGGTCGGAATCGACCGTGGTCACCCGCGGGTGCGCATACATGGTAACGATGACCGTGCCAATGCCCGGCAGTGGATCAAACGTCTCAAAATCGGGCGCCATGCGGCTCATGCCGATGATGATGCCATCCACCGGCAGCGCGGCCATACGACGCGTGGCCTCGGCAAGCGAGAATTCCTCGGTCTTGGACATCTCGACCAGCGTGATGGCGCAATTATGCTCGCGAGCAGCGCTGGCGATGCCGTCGATCATTGAGAGGTTGCCAAACTTGGTGACATCGTTGATGCATAGGCCGACCGAATGGTAACGGCCGTCGCGCAGCGAGCGACCGGCATAACTCGGACGAAAGCCGAGCTCTTGCATAGCAGCCTGCACGCGCTGGCGCGTCTGCTCGTTAACGTTGGGCAAGCCGTTGGCGACGCGCGAAACCGTCTGCTGCGAAACGCCAGCAGCGCGGGCGACGTCAGCCATGGAGACCGGACGCGAACTGGTATCGTTGGACGGGCGCCTTGCCACAGGATCACCTTCACCCTTGCGAGATCTGAATAGCGTGAATGCCGGCCCGGGCAGTAATACATCCCGCGCCGAGGCCCGCTATCGTCGGACGCATGTTAACGTACTCTACTTTTTCTATCTGCATCTCTTCTGCTTTATAAGTCCATACGGCAGTACCGTTCACGGCTGTATTTCTACCGATTACCAGATTCTCAAAAAGTGACAAGCGATGTGTTATGAGTACGTTAACATAGCCCGTAACGTGCGGTATCGTGAACACTTGGTTCATGACGCTACAAGTTGTTAACGTACTCATAACGACGCAAAACTCACCCGTGCGCGCCAAGGAAAGGACTCCCATGACCACTCCCGACGAAAAGACATTCGCCACGCTCACCAAGCTGTTTGAAGAGGAGTTTGGCCCCATCGGCGATCGCCAGGTGCTCTATGTACACGCGCCCGGCCGTTCCGAAATCAGCGGCAACCACACCGACCACGAGGGCGGCCACGTCATCGCCGGCTCGCTCGATGTCGCCGTTGACGGCATTGCCGTGGCAACCGACACCAACAGGGTCCGCGTTGCCGATGAGGGCTACCCCACCTTTGAGATCACACTCGACACGCTGGATGTTCAGGAGTCCGAGAAGGGCACGTCCGCAAGTCTCGTTCGTGGTATGGCCCACGAGATCGCAGCCCTGGGCGTTGAGCCTCACGGCTTTGATTTCGCCTTTACCTGCTCCGTTCCCTCGGGCGGCGGCCTTTCCAGCTCCGCTGCCGTCGAGGCTGCGTACGGCCGCACCATGGAGACGCTCTGGGGCGCACCCACCATCGAGCCTGTGGCGCTCGCCCAGATGAGCCAGCGCACCGAGAACAACTACTACGGCAAGCCCTGCGGTCTGATGGACCAGGCCGCTGTGTGCCTGGGCGGCCTCGCCTACATGGACTTTGAGGATCAAGCTCAGCCTAAAACTCAGAAGCTCGAGCTCAACTTTGAGGATCACGGCTATGCGCTCGTGCTTGTTAAGGTTGGCGCCGACCATGTGGCAGCCACCGACGACTACGCCGCCGTTCCGCGCGAGATGCAGGATGTTGCCGCCGAGTTTGGCAAGGCACGCCTGTGCGAGGTGGACGTTGCCGACTTTGACGCCAAGCTCCCCGAGCTGCGCGCCAAGCTGGGCGACCGCGCCTGCCTGCGCGCCGTTCACTACTGGTACGAGAACGGCCTGGTCGACAAGCGCTGGGCAGCCCTGAACGCCGGCGATATCGACCAGTTCCTGACCCTGACGCGCGAGTCCGGCGCCAGCTCTGCCATGTACCTGCAGAATGTCGTTGCCAAGCTGGGCTCCGAGCAGCCCTCCATGTATGCCCTGGCGCTGGCCGAGCACGTGCTCGACGGCCGCGGCGCCGTCCGCATCCACGGCGGCGGCTTTGGCGGCACCATCCAGGCCTTCGTGCCGCTCGATCTGGTCGATACCTTCATTACCAAGATGAACGGCTGGCTGGGCGAGGGTTCTGCCCGTCACTACGCTATCTCTGACAAGGGGGCCTACGCAGCATGGCTGTAATGACCGACGTGCGCGAAGCCGCGCAGGGCCTCATCGAATATGCCATCCACCGATCGATGATCGGACAGGACGACCGCATCTGGGCCTACAACACCATTCTTGAGTGCATTGGCGCCACGGGCCCCGCGATCGACATGACTTGGGCGCTCAAGACCGAGAAGATTTCGCTTCTGCACCCCGATACGCTCCCCGACTTTGATCTGGAGGGCACGCTCGCCGTACTTTCCGAGGCCGCCGTTGCCAACGGTGCCGCCGAGGACACGGCCTCGGGACGCGACCGCATCGCCATGCGCATCATGGGCGTGCTCATGCCGAGGCCTTCGGTTGTAAACGAGGAATTCAACGGCCGCATGGGCGTCAACGAGCCCCGCGCCGCGACCGACTGGTTCTACGGCCTGTGCTGTGACGCCGGTTACGTGCGCCGCGCCGCCATCGCGCGCAACATCAAATGGAGCACTTCCACCAACTGGGGTGACCTGGAGATCACCATCAACCTGTCAAAGCCCGAAAAGGACCCGCGCGATATTGCCGCGGCCGGTGCCGCCAAAAACACAGGCGAGAAGTATCCCGCCTGTCAGCTCTGCATCGAAAACGAGGGCTACCCCGGACGCTCCGCCGCAGCCGACGGCGGCGCTCACCCCGCCCGCCAGAATCTGCGCGTTATCCCCATCCAGCTCGACGGCGAGCGCTGGGGTTTCCAGTACAGCCCGTATGCGTATTTTAACGAGCACTGCATTGCCATGAGCTCCGAGCATCGCCCGATGCACGTGGACCGCAAGGGTCTGACCTGTCTGCTCGACTTTGTCGACCTGTTCCCGCACTACTTTATTGGCTCCAACGCCGACCTGCCCATCGTGGGCGGCTCGATTCTTTCGCACGACCACTTCCAGGGCGGTGCGCACGAGTTCCCCATGATGCACGCCGCCGAAGTCTCGCAGTTTAGCGTGCCCGGATTTGATCAGGTTAGCGGTACCGTGCTGCAGTGGCCGCTCTCGGTGCTGCGCCTGCGCTCGCATGACCGCGCTCAGCTGCTCGACGCTGCCGAGAAGATTATCCTCGCCTGGCGCGAGTGGACCGATGAGTCTGTGGGCATCATCGCACACACGGCTGACGGTGTGGCCCACAACACCGTGACGCCCGTCATTCGCCGCGTCGACTCCCGCGGCAACGCCGGCGGCGAGATCTACGAGGCCTACCTGGCGCTTCGCTGCAACATCACGACCGACGAGCATCCGCTGGGCGTTTTCCACCCGCATGCCGAATACCACCACATTAAGAAGGAGAACATTGGCCTGATCGAGGTCATGGGCCTGGCCATTTTACCGCCGCGTTTGGTTCCCGAGCTTGGTGCCGTTCGCGAGCACCTGCTGGCAGCCAAGGCTGACGCAAGCTACGATCTTGCCGCCGCACTCGAGGGCGACGACCTTTGCCGCAGCCACACCGCGTGGGCCCTGGACGTCTACACCCGTCGTGCCAATGAGCTTACGGCCGATAACGCCATCGACATCCTGCACGAGGAGGTCGGCGTGGTGTTTGGCCACGTGCTCGACAACGCCGGCGTCTTTAAATGGGACGAGGCCGGCCGCGCCGCCCAACAGCGCTTCATCGACTCGCTGTAGCACGCGAGCTCGAACGCACGCACTTAACAAATAGCGCCTACACGACAACGGCGCCCGCCGGCAACATCGCCGACGGGCGCCGTTTTCTGATGCAAGGGTAGCTAATTTGCACCAAAACAAGGAGTGTTCCAAACTGCCGGCAGAGAAGGAACGCCCCCAGGTGCCGACTTAAACCCCACATTATTCGATGGAAAAACGTGGTTTACTCCCACATTTTTCGATGGAAAAACGTGGTTTACTCCCACATTTTTCGATGGAAAGACCAAGACAGTCTTATACTAACCATGATCGTTAGGGGGCAGTATGCAGCGACAGCTAATGGACGAACTCATCGCTTGGAAATCTAGGTCAAACCGCAAGCCCCTCCTGCTTAAGGGGGCCCGCCAGACGGGAAAAACCTGGCTTCTCAACGAATTCGCAGGCCAGCAGTATCAAAACGTCATCCGTTTTGACTTTATGCTCGAACCGGGCGCACGTTCGCTGTTCGACGGAAGCCTTGACCCCAAACGCATCATCTCCCAGATAGAGCTCCTGCGCGGCCAGACCATAACGCCGACAGACACGCTCATCATCTTCGACGAAATCCAAGAGGCACCGCGTGGCATCACCTCGCTCAAATACTTCAACGAGCTGGCGCCGGGATACCATATCATGGCAGCCGGCTCCTATATGGGGCTCGCGCTCCGACGCGAAAACGAGTCGTTCCCCGTCGGCAAGATCGACCAGCTTACCATGCGCCCCATGGGGTTTGTCGAGTTCGTTCGTGCCGTCGATGGCGATCCGCTCGCAGATGCCATCCTTGCCGCAGACATGGACCTGCTGGCGAACGTTTCCGAAAAGCTCGAGCGCCTGCTCAAGGAATACCTCGTTGTCGGTGGCATGCCAGAAGTTGTCTCCGCTTTCGCCGCCTCCCACGATTTCATCGAGGCCCGCAGGCTTCAGCAGCAAATCATCGAAGCTTATGAATCCGATTTTGGCAAGCATGCGCCAGCCCGCATCGTCGAGCGCATGAGGCTGGTTTGGAAATCCCTTCCCGGCCAGCTCGCAAAGGAAAACAAGAAGTTCGTCTACGGCGCGCTTCGTCCCGGGGCGCGCGCACGCGATTTTGAGGAAAGCCTCCAGTGGCTCATGGACTATGGAATCGTTCATAAGGTACCACGTGTTTCCGCCCTAAGAGCACCGCTCACAAGCTACGAGGATCTCTCGGGCTTCAAGCTGTTCTGCATCGACACCGGCATCCTCGGAGCACTCTCCGGCCTCACGCCAGCCATTGTTCTGAACGGGCCCGCTGTTTTTACGGAGTTCAAAGGCTCGTTGACCGAGCAATACGTCGCACAGGAGCTTTTGCTCCAAGGCAAAACTCCCGCGTATTGGTCATCCTCCTCCGGCAATGCAGAGACTGACTTTGCCATCGACCATGCGGGGACCGTGCTTCCGCTCGAGGTCAAGGCGGCAGAGAATCTCAAAGCAAAGAGCCTGAGGATTGCCTGCGAGAAGTTCAAGCTCGAGCGCTGCGTGAGAACATCGTTAGCGGCATATAGAGACGAAGGCACGCTCGTCAATATTCCGCTCTGGGAGATTGGGCAAATCGACAAGCTGGCATAGGCGCTGTGGAGGGGGTGCCCCGTAAGGAGTGTCCCAAACTGCCGGCAAAAAAGGAACGTCTCTATCTGCCGCATTCCCGAAGCAAGGCGACGCCGATGTTTTGGCAACGGCAGCGAGCGGGCCGCATTTGAGACAAGGTGACGTGAAACGAAAGGGCGCTGACCTTCTGGTCGCGCCCTTGAAGTTGAACGTCAGATTGTCCAAATGCGGCCCGCGCAGCGTCGGCCCGTTACGCGGTTTGGTAAAACCGCGTAACCTTAAAGTTCGGTCACCTCAACGCTGTTGTAGATCTCGTCCCAGCGGTCCATGACCAGGTGACCGGTCTTGGGATCCATGGCGTTGAGCTTGCCGCAGGTATTGGCGGTCTTGAGCACGGTGACGTCGTCGGCACCAGCAGCAATGGCATGCGCAAAACCGGCGATGGTCGAGTCACCGGAACCCGTCGCGTTCACAGCCGCAATCGCGGGCGTCTTGGCGCGGAACGCGCGGCCCTCATGGAAGCCCACCGAGCCGGCAGCGCCCATCGAAACGACAACCCAGGGGATACCGGCAAAGCGGTCATCGGCGGCAAGCGCCTCGCGCAGGGCATCGACATCATCGGTCGTAAAGGACGTACCCAGCAGGCCGTTAATCTCGGTCAGGTTGGGCTTTACGAGCTCAGGCTTAGCGTCGGACTCCAGCGCGGCCTCCAGCGATGCACCCGAGGTGTCGAGCAGCACCTTGGCGCCCGCCTTCTCGGCGATCTTGACGAGCTCGGCATAGTAGCCGGCATCGACGCCGCGCGGCAGCGAGCCCGAAAGCGTCACAACGTCCGCCTTCGCTGCAAGCTCGGCGAACTTGGCCGTAAAGGCCTCGAGCTCGGCCGGGGCGATCTGCGGGCCGCTCTCCAGCAGCTCGGTCTGATTACCCTCGTGCAGAATATTCAGGCAAATGCGCGTCTCACCGGCGATGGGCACAAAGTCGTTCTTGACGCCATCGGCATCCATAAGCTCGGCCATATAGGCACCCATGTGGCCGCCGAGCAGACCAGTCGCGAGCACATCGTCACCCAGCTGCAGCAGCACGCGACTCACGTTGAGGCCCTTGCCACCAGCGGTCTTTTCGGGCGTCACGCGATTCACGTCGTCGATGATCAGCTTGTCGAGCTGATAGCGCGTATCAATCGACGGGTTCATGGTAACGGTCAGAATCATGTTGAACTCCTGTTTAGAAAACCGGCCCGCGCCCCCTCACAGAAACGCGAGCCGTCAACGGACTAGTTAATTACGCCGGATACCCGCTAATCATGGTATTCGCCGCGGTCCCACTTCTCGAGGAACTCGTCAAAGAAGTGCGGGGCAGCCTGAGCCTCGGCGTCGGCCTTATTGCAGGCGTCGATCTTGGCGATCAGGGCGTCGTGCTCGGGAGTCTTCTCGTAGGGCTCCTCCAGGAAGGCAAGCATGATATCGGCCATCAGGAACTCGCCGGTGATCTTGCCACCAAAGCCCACGATGTTGGCGTTGAGCTCGCGACGGGCATACAGGGCAGAGGTCATGTCGCGGACCAGGGCGCAGCGAGCGCCGGGGACCTTGTTGACGGCGTTGGTGATGCCGATGCCGGTGCCGCACAGGGCCACACCAAAGTCGGCCTTGCCGCTGGCAACAGCCTCGCCCACGGCCTTGCCGTAGATGGGATAGTGCGTACGGGTGTGGCTGTAGGTGCCGCAGTCGAGCACCTTGTAGCCAGCCTGCTCCAGGCGGTCGGCCAGATAGATCTTCTCGTCCGTAACGATATGGTCGCAACCGATTGCGATGGTCTTCTTCATCAGAACGTCCTTTCGTCTGAATTCACAAGTTGAGGTAGAAGTTCGAGTTCTCGGTGGCTCTCGTTAGGCCATCTTGTTGAGCATGTCGACACGGATCTGGTGACGGCCGCCGGCGTACTGGGCACGCAGGAACTCACGGGCGATCTTCTTAGCGACCTCGGTGCCCACAACGCCCGGGCCCATGGTGACCATGCGCGAGCCGTTGTGCTCGCGGGTCATGTAAGCGGAACGCTCGTCGGAAATGTTGGCGACGACCATGCCCTTGATCTTGACGGCGGCCATATAGGAGCCGACGCCGTACTTATCGAATGCGAAGCCCTGGGAATCCTTGTGCTCCAGCAGGTCCTTGGCAACGGCGGTCGCGGAATCGACAAAGTCCGCGGCAGGGGTCTCGGAATAGTCGACGACCTCGTGACCGTCGGCGATGAGCATCTCCTTGATGGACTCCTTCATCGACATACCGTCGGCATCGGAAGCGATTACAACCCTCATGACATCCTCCTTGAGAGATACGCAGGTGCGTAGTTTCTGTTTGGAAGTGTTGAATCGCATTCAGGTCCGGGCATCTGAATGTGCGGTTCTTCACTGTTCATGTTTATTTGAACACATTCGAACAGTAACTGCAACAACTATTTGTTTATCTTTGTTCTTTTTTGAACAAATACCGTTCACAGATGATTGCTGACCGTTTGGACCGGGCGCGGACGTAGCGACCATGTGTTCAACAAACAAAAGGGCGGCCGAGAACGTGTCTCGACCGCCCTTCTCACGGTTGATCTTCCAAAGATCGCTTTGCCGCCTACTCAGACTGCCCGCTCTTCTTGGCATGTTTGGACGGACCGCTCAAGAAACGACCCGTCAGATAGTTCGCGGGACCGGAGATATCGATCCCCAGCAGCACGTGTCCTAGCCATAGGAACGCCGCGAGCACCAGTAGAGGAATCACACACGAGGTCACGATCATTACGATGACGCCTTCGATGAGGTCGGTCACCTGCTGCACGATCTCGTCGGTCATCTGCTTGGCACCACTGGTTACCGACGTAACAAGGCTCGATGCCCCATCGGTCAACTGCTCGAGCACGTTTTTGGACTCCGTGGCCTCGGATTTTTTCTTGTTCGATTTTGAGCTGGTCTCGGCTGACTTGTCCGTGGTGTCGGCTGCGTCCGCAGCCTTTTGCTCAGCTTTCTCAATACTTACGCGATACGTTTCATCGACCTTCTGCGACACCCATACGCTCGCGGGTACGAGCGCCATGCCGATCACGGCAACCACCAGCACGCGTGTCGCCACACGGCGCAGGACGGCGCTCGTACTCCAGCGCCCGTGAATGCCGAGCGACACCGCAAAGAGCACCAACGCAAACGGGATTAAGATGCCCAAGCCAACCGACCACAAAATAGTCAGCAGATATTTCTCTAGGTATAGCACGGCAAGCACGATACCAAGGTTGCCTGAAAGCTGTGCGAGCTGCTCGGCGACCGGCGTTCCCGTATCACCAGGCAGCGCGGTAATGCCCGCAGACAGCGCCACGCACGAGGTCGTGAGCGCCAATACGTTACCTTTCTTTTGATCGATGACCTCGATGGTAGAGTCCCAAGTTTTGGTATCGGCGAAATGCGGTCGCGCTACAAAGCCCGACAGCAACGCCAGCACCACGAGCGCAACGATGATACCGATCTGCAGCTTTTTGTTTGCGCACACGACATCGGACAGGCTGGGCTGCAACTCTGTTACCGTCGTGTGCTCGGTTATCTGGACAGGACGCCCATGAGCCATCTCGTGCGCGCCTCTTTTTTGTATTGACCCGTTATCCGGCATTTGGATACCTCCTCAGTCCGGCGTTTAATGCGAAAGGAAGTATACCCACCGAGCATAAATCGAACGGGAGGACGAACGGAGCGCACCAAGACTGTCCCCAATGACTATCTCGGGATGAGTTGCGGTGGATTAGGGATTGTTTTGCGCCCGCCAGCCCCTATTCAGTCCCTATTTCACCGCAACTTGGAGGAGGACAGAAAAAGCCCTGCTGCGGATAGCGGCAGGGCTTATGGAAGGGGACTTGGTTGTGAGGGCTCGTTAGGCGAGCTTAGCCTCGAGCTCGGCGATGCGCTTGTAGGCATCGATGGTAAAGCGGGTCTGCTTCTCCAGAATCATGGTGGTCATCAGGGTGTCCTGAGCGTGGGCCATGATGAAGGTCATCTCCATCTCGCCGCCGCCGGCCTCCTGCGAAAGCAGCTTGGTCTGCGTGTCGTGAGCGCCGATGAGCGCGTCGCTGGCATCCTTGTGCAGCTGCTCGGCCTTCTCAAAGTCACCCTCGCGGGCGGCATCGAGTGCAGCGAGCAGGTCGGTCTGGGCGTCACCCGCGTATGCGACGATCTCGAATCCAACCATCGAGATTTCTTCTTTGGTTGCCATATTGCGTTCCTTTCACACATGAACCAATGGAGAGCATCGCGTCCGGGCATACGCGCTGCGTTGTGTATGTCAGAAACATTAACATTCAAACAAAAAAGAACAATCCAAAACGCAATATCAGGCTATGAACGGTCGATTTTCACCCGTGAACGGTTTTTAAACCATTTCGAACAATATCAAACACAAAGAAGCTCGACCCAAACAGGTCCGCACCTTAGCGCAGACCGCGTACCGTATCGCCCTCGATGAGCACGCCGGGGATCAGCATGTGCTCCACGCTAGGTGCGACGCCCTCGGCGCCGGCAATCTTATCGACCGCCCACATGCCAACGCGCTTGTTATCAAAACGCACCGTAGTCAGGCGACGGTCGGGCACGATATCGCCCAGGCTGTCATCAACACCCACCACACTCACGTCCTCGGGCACGCGCTTTCCGCGCGACTCGAGTCCGCGAATGCAGCCGTAGGCCATGGCATCGTTGGAGGCATAAATGGCCGTGCAGGTCGGATCATCCGCAAGCACCTGGCCGGCGGCATATCCGCTCTGTGCCGTCCAATCGCCACGGACGAGTCGCGGCGGCTCAATACCATGCGCACGCAATGTCTCACGCCAGCCCTCCTCGCGCCGCATGCCCGAAAGCGAGCGCTCGGGACACGAGATAAAGTGCACGGTCTTGTGCCCCTGCTCCAGCAAGTACTCGACCACCTGGCGCGAGCAATCGAACTGGTCGTTATCGACCGTCGAGCACAGCGGGTGCTCCAGCATGGTAACGAGCACCGTCTGCATACCGGGCAGCGGCTCGAAGGTGCCAAAGTCTGCCGGCATGCGGTTCATAATCACGACCATACCGTCCACCGGCAGTGCGCTCATACGCGACGATGCGCTCTCGAGGGTATACGGATGCCCATCTACTTTAGTGAGGGTGATGGCGTAGCCGTGTTTGTCGGCGGCGGCGGCAAAACCCTCCATACGGTCGAGGTTGCCGGTGCCAGTAATGTTGAACATGGCGACGCCGACGGTCTTAAACTTGCCGCGGCGCAGCGATCGACCGGCAAAATTGGGGCGATACCCCAGCTCGCGCATGGCGGCACGCACGCGCTCCTTGGTCTCGGGGCGCACGCTGGGCGAATCGTGCACCGTACGCGAGACTGTCTGCTCCGAGACGCCCGCGAGACGCGCCACATCCTTAACGGAAACCGATTTTTTAACAGCGGCCATAGGTCGATCTTTCTATGTCGACGATGCCATTGGTGGCACCCTACGCAGTCATTTTTAACGCCTTCAAGTATATCCAACGCCTCCCCCACCATACGCTCACCACCCAAAACCTACCGTTCACCGACATTTTTGCTTCCCCAAACGGCTTTTGGCACCCAAATGTTAACGTTGCCATTGTGCAAACACAGAGCCACCGGGCGGCTCAAACGTTTACGCATAAGGAATCGACGGTTCGCAGGCACAGGAACCACCGGTTCGTGTCTTTTTTTGTGTCGCAAAATGGCAACGTCAACATTTTGGCAACCGAACGCCAAAAGCTACCATCGTTGCTAACCCACCGACTCTTAGGAGCATTGCATGGAGCAACTCATCGCCACCATCGAAAAAGGCCAGCCCTTTTTCAACGCGATCGCCCGCAACAAGTACCTCAAGGCGATCCGCGACGGCTTTATCTCCGTCATCCCCATCATCATCTTCTCGTCCATCTTCTGCCTGGTAGCCTCGGTCCCCAACATCTGGGGTTTCTACTGGCCTGATGACATCAACAACGCCCTGTGGAAGTGTTACAACTACTCCATGGGCATCCTGGCCATCGCCTGCGCCGCCACCACGGCCAAGCACTTCGCCGACGCGCAGAACCGCGACCTGCCCAAGAACAACCAGATCAACTTTATCTCGTGCATGTGCGCGGCCATCATCGGCTTCTTGCTCCTTTCGAGCGACACGATCGCCACGGACGCTGCCAGCGGCTTCAACACCACTTACCTTGGTTCCAAGGGCCTGCTGACCGCCTTCATCGCTGCGTTTGTGACCGGCATCATCTACAAGTTCTTTATCAAGCGCAACATCACCGTCAAGATGCCCGAGCAGGTTCCGCCCAACATCTCGCAGACCTTTAAGGACATCATCCCCTTCTCCGTCTGCATCACCGTCTTTTGGGTCTTTGACATCGTCTTCCGCGCTGCTTTTGGCTTCTGCTTTGCCCAGGGCGTCATCCAGGTGTTCCAGCCCCTGTTCACCGCTGCCGACGGCTACATCGGCCTCGCTGTGATCTACGGCGCCATGAGCCTGTTCTGGTTCGTCGGCGTCCACGGCCCCTCGATCGTCGAGCCCGCCATCGCCGCCGCCCTCGTTGCCAACATGACCGACAACCTGGCTGCGTTCCAGGCCGGTCAGCACGCTTCCGCTGTCCTGACCCAGGGTGCCCAGTACTTCGTCGTCTGCATGGGCGGCACCGGCGCCACGCTCGTCCTGGTCTTTATGTTCTGCTTCCTGGCCAAGTCTCAGGAGATGCGCGCCGTCGGTAAGGCTGCCATCGTCCCCGTCTGCTTTGCCGTCAACGAGCCGCTGCTGTTCGCCGCGCCCATCGTGCTCAACCCCGTCTTCTTTGTCCCGTTTGTCTTTGCCCCGATCGCCAACATCTGGATTCTCAAGGTCTTTATCGACTTCTTGGGCATGAACGGCTTTATGTACACCCTGCCTTGGACCGTCCCCGGCCCCATCGGCACCATCATGGGTCTGGGTTTCCAGCCGCTCGCCTTTGTGATGCTCGCCCTTATCCTGGTCGTCGACTTTGCCCTGTACTACCCCTTCTTCCGTGCCTATGACGCACAGAAGTGCGCAGAGGAGGCCGAGATTTCCGACGAGGAGCTCGCCGCCAAGAACGCCGAGAAGGCCGCTAAGCTCAACGATGCCTTCCAGGGCAAGGCCGACGCTAAGAGCGTTGCCGCCGGCGCTGCTGCCGAGGTCGTGAAGTCCGACTCCCCCGCCGCTTCTGCAGCACCCGCTGCCGAGGCAACGACCGCCAGCGACCTCAACGGCAAGCGCGTGCTCGTGCTCTGCCAGGGCGGCGGTACCTCGGGCCTGCTCGCCAACGCACTGGCCAAGGCTGCCAAGGAGCGCGGCATCAATCTTGAGACCGCTGCCGAGGCCTATGGCAACCACGTCGACATGCTCCCCGACTTTGACCTGGTCGTCCTGGCCCCGCAGGCCGCCAGCTACCTGGCCGACCTGCAGAAAGACTGCGAGCGCGTGGGCAACAAGTGCGTCGCCTGCCGCGGTAAGCAGTACATCGAGCTCTCCCAGAACGGCGATAAGTCTCTCGCCTTCGTCTCCGAGCAGCTTTCGAAGTAAGTAACGCTCAGGGCCAGCCGACCATCCAAGACCGGCTGGCCCTTCGATTTAGACGATTGGATCATCATGTCCGTTAACCCTGCTAGCGTCACTAACCCGCCTGCGCAGTTTCCCGAGGGCTTTGTCTTTGGCGGCGCCACTGCTGCCTACCAGGTAGAGGGCGAGACCCGCACTCACGGTAAGGGCAAGGTTGCCTGGGACGACTTCCTGGAGGCCCAGGGGCGCTTTTCCCCCGATCCCGCTTCGGACTTCTACAACCAGTACCCCGTCGATCTGGAGCTGTGCGAGGAGTTCGGCATCAACGGCATTCGCCTCTCCATCGCCTGGAGCCGCATCTTCCCCAACGGCACCGGCGAAATCAACCCCGAGGGTGTGCAGTTCTATCACGATCTCTTCGCCGAGTGCCACAAGCACCACGTTGAGCCGTTTGTCACGCTGCATCACTTCGATACGCCGCTTCCCCTCTTTGAGAAGGGCGACTTCCTCAACCGCGAGACCATCGACGCCTTTGTGGACTTTGCCACCTTCTGCTTTAAGGAGTACGCCGACCAGGTGACCTACTGGTTCACCTTTAACGAGATTTGGGCCGACGCCTCCAACACCTACATCGAGGGCACCTTCCCCGGTGGCGTCAAGGCGCATCTGGCCGAGGCCTTCCAGTGCGAGCACAACATGATGCTCGCCCACGCCAGGGCAGTACTAGCCTTCCATAACGGCGGTTTTAAGGGCAAAATCGGCGTCATTCAGTCGTTGGAGTTCAAGTATCCGCTCAACGAGAACGACCCCGCCGACATCAAGGCCGCCAACAACGAGCACGTGCTGCAAAACCAGTTCTTGCTCGACGCCACCTTCCGCGGCGACTACGCGCCCGACACCCTCGAGTGCGCCAACCGCCTGGCTGCCGTCTCGGGTGGCACCATCGAGATCCTAGACGAGGATCTGGAAATCATGCGCGAGGCCGCGCTCTACAACGACTACCTGGGCGTTAACAACTACCAGTGCCGTTTTTTGAAGGCTTACGATGGCGAGAACGACCTGCACCACAACGGTACGGGCGAGAAGGGCACCGGCCGCTGGCGCGTTAAGGGCATTGGCGAGCACGTGAACAAGCCTGGCATCCCCACCACCGACTGGGACTGGATCATCTATCCCGAGGGTCTGTTCGATCTGCTCGTCTACATTAAGCAGCGCTACCCCAACTACAAGCAGATCTTCATTACCGAGAACGGCATGGGCTACAAGGACCCCTACAAAGACGGCTTTGTGGACGACCAGCCGCGCATCGACTACATCGAGCAGCACCTGCGCTGGCTGCTCAAGGCCATGGAAGCGGGCGTCAACGTGGGCGGCTACTTCCTGTGGAGCCTGCAGGACCAGTTCTCCTGGACCAACGGATACAACAAGCGCTATGGCTTCTTCTACGTTGACTTTGAGACCCAGAAGCGCACACCCAAGGCAAGCGCATACTGGTACAAGCATGTAGCCGAGACCCGTCGTCTGGACTAGTAACTGGCGGGGTTGCCCGCTCACATAACCTGTCCCCATTTCTCAGCCGGGGGCGGCACGTCACACGGCGCGCCGCCCCCGGCCTTTTTGTGCAGGTCGGAAGCCGTTTGTCTCGATCTGTAACATCTAGCCGAGTTTTTTGGTCCCAGCTGCTACAGATTGAGACGAACAGGATTGCTCTTTCCGAAGAATCTAAATCTGTAACACGTAGCCCGCTTTTGACCGTCTACCTGTTACAGATCGAGACAAACGGAGTAGAACCTAACCCCGTATGTCCCTAACAGTCGAGCGTTCGACCAGCGTACTCGGCACATGAATCGCCTCGATAGACGAGTTCTCTCCAATCGCCGCCTCAAACGCAAGCTTACCGACACCGCGCAAATCAAATCGCAGCGTCGTCAACCGATTGTGAGGAACAAGTCCCTCGAGTGCGTCGTCGATACCAACCACGCTCACGTCGTCGGGCACGGACAGGCCCGCGTTCTCGAGCGCGGCGATAACGCCCAGCGCCATCTGGTCATTTGCCGCAAGCACGGCAGTCGGCGCCTGCGACCCGCCGGCAAGCACCTCGGCCGCAATCCGCTCGCCCATGGCGTACCCACTGTCCGCACTCCAATCGCCACGCAGCATCGGAGCGGCATCGACATGAGCACGACCCAGCGTATCGCGCCAACCGGCCTCACGAAAACGCGAGGAAATCGAGTTTTCCGGACCCGCCACAAACCGCATATTCGAGTGGCCATGTTCCAGCAGATAATTGGTCAACAGCTCGCACGAACCATACTGGTCGGAGTCGATCGTCGTGCAGCGCGGATGCGCATACATGGACAGGATGACCGTTCGCACTCCCGGCTGGGGAACAAACTCCTCAAAATCGGGAGCCATGCGGTTCATGTTGAGAATCATGCCGTCGACGGGTCGCTCGACCATGCGGCGCGAGGCATCAGCAAGTGCATAGGGCTTGTCGCCGCCCATCTCGATCATAGTGACGGCAAAATCGTGCTCGCGCGCCGCTTGCATGATACCCTCGAGCGTCGCCAGGTTACCGACACGTGTGATGTTGTACATGCACAGGCCAATAGAACGATACGACCCGCCGCGCAACGCCGTTCCAGCAAAATTGGGACGAAAGCCCAGCTCTTCCATGGCGGCCAGCACACGCTTGCGCGTCTTTTCCGTCACGTTGGGCATACCGTTGACCACGCGAGACACAGTCTGGCGGCTCACGCCAGCGAGCGCCGCAACCTCTGCCGCGCTCGCCGAACGACCATTCCTTGTCTGCTGAGCCATGCCTTCCACGCCAACCTGCTTCCCAACTATTCCCCGCGCCCATGGCGCATCGTACATACATTGATAACGTGCTCATGATACCCGAGCCATATACCACAACATGAAAACTTCTGTCAATCAAAACCGCTTACCGAACAAATACAACCGTTCGCGGCTGTTTGAAGTTGTTTTGTTTCTATACATCCCAGCCGGATGTTAACGTGCTCATTGTTAAATGTTCACGTGCTCATTTTGGTTCTAATCATTTTAAGATAGTGTTTATCGGGCTTTTTCACCGCTGAACGCTAACCAGGGAGCCTCCTGAGCGCAAACGCACAATATCGAACAGCGAGACGAGAGGGTGTATGCATATGTCTTTGCTAAACCGCGTACAGCAGCTGCCGAAGGGCTTTGTTTGGGGCGCCGCAACCGCCGCGTACCAAACGGAAGGTTCCACGAAGGTGGCAGGCAAGGGTAAGACCATGTGGGACGATTACCTTGTCGCCCAGGGTCGCTTTTTGCCCGACCCGGCCAGTGATTTCTACAACCGCTACGAGGAGGATATCCGCCTTTCTGCCGAGCATGGACTCAACGCCATCCGTGTGTCCATCGCCTGGACCCGCATCTTCCCTAACGGCGACGATGCCGAGCCCCTCGCCGAGGGCGTTAAGCACTACCACGAGTTGTTCGCCTGCTGCAAAAAGTATGGCGTCGAGCCCTATGTGTCCCTGCATCACTTTGACTCCCCCGCCGCCCTGTTCAACCAGGGCGACTGGCTCAACCGCAAGACCGTCGACGCCTATGTGCGCTATGCCGAGTTCTGCTTCCGTGAGTTCCGCGAGGTCAAGAATTGGTTCACCATCAACGAGCTCATCAGCCTCTCGCACTCCCAATACATCCAAGGCAACTTCCCGCCCAACCATCACTTTGATGTGACGAGCGGCATCCAGAGCCAGCACAACGAGCTCGTTGCCCACGCCCGCGCCGTCAACCTGTATAAGGATCTGGACGAGACCGAGCACCTGGGCGGCCGCATTGGCATGGTCAACGTCCTGACGCCGGCATATCCCGCCACCGACTCGCCCGCCGACCAGCACGCCGCCGACCTGTACAACGCCTTCTACACCGACTTCATCATGGACGGCGCCTTCCTGGGTCACTACTCCGCGCACACCCTCTCACTCATCAACGAGATTCTGCGCGCCAACAACGCCACACTTACGGTTGAGGACGGCGACATGGAGGAGCTCGCCAAGGCGGCGCCCCGCAACGATATGTTCGGCCTCAACTACTATCAGTCGACGTTTATCGCCGCCTACGATGGCGAGTCCACCAACAGCTTTAACGGCACCGGTGACAAGGGCACCTCGTGCTTTAAGTTTAAGGGCGTCGGGCAGCAGGTCGATATGCCGGGTATCCCCACCACCGACTGGGATTGGCTCATCTACCCGCAAGGCCTCTACGACACGCTCAAGCACATCAGCGCCACCTATCCCAACCTCCCCGTCATCTATATCACCGAAAACGGCCTGGGCCACAAGGACCCCGAGCCCGACGCAAACGGCATCGTCGCCGATCCCGAGCGCATCGACTTTGTCGACCAGCACATGGAGAAGGTGCTCCAGGCGCGCGCCGAGGGCGTCGACGTCCAGGGCTACTTTATCTGGAGCCTGCAGGACCAGTTCTCGTGGGCCAATGGCTATGACAAGCGCTACGGCCTGTTCTACATCGACTTCGACACGCAAAAACGCTACATCAAGCAGTCGGCACTCTGGTACAAGGAGCTCGCCGACACTATGGCGGACGCGCAGTAGCGCATCGCCTCGCTTTCCCCCGAGAAAGGAGCGGCCCTATGCGATACAAACCCAGCCGCTCCCCTCTCTCTGGGACCGACCCCGCCTGCACCCGGGCTTTTAGCAAGCGGGAGACCATATAGGTTTTCAACGTCCATGCCATTAAGATTTCATGCAAAGAGGAGCGTGAACTATGGAATCGATCGTTAAGTTCTTGGAGAAAGGTCAGCCGTACTTCGACAAGGTCTCTAAGAACATCTACCTTCAGGCCATTAAAGACGGCTTTTTGGCAGCAATGCCCATCATCCTGTCTTCTTCTGTCTTCCTGCTTATTTCGACCCTGCCGGGCGTTGTCGCCACGGTCGGCGGCTTTACGCTGCCCGACTGGTGGAACGTCGACGTCGTGAACTTCTGCAACAAGGTTTACAACTTCACGATGGGCGTCGTGGGCATCATGGTCGCCGGCACCACCGCAAGCGCGCTGACCGGCTCCAAGAACCGCCGCATGCCTGCCGGCAAGGCCATCAACGCCACGAGCACCATGGTCGCCGCCATGTGCGCTATGCTCATCTTGGCCGTTACCCAGACGAGTGCCAAGATCGACGGCGCCGATGTCTCGGTGTTCTTTACCGACAACATGGGCACCAAGGGCCTGCTGAGCTCCTTTGTCGCCGCATTTGCCACGGTCAACATCTATGCCTTCTGCATTAAGCGCGACATCACCATCAAGCTGCCCAAAGAAGTCCCCGGCGCCATCGCCCAGAACTCCCGCGACATCTTCGCCTTCAGCTTCTCCATCCTGTTTGTCGCCGTCATCGACGTTATCTGCCGCACCTGCTTGGCCGTCCCGTTTGCCAACGTCATCTCCACGCTGGTGAGCCCGCTGTTCGCCGCCGCCGATTCCTACGCCGGCCTCGCCCTCATCTGGTTCATGATCCCGCTGTTCTGGTTCATGGGCATCCACGGCCCCTCGGTCGTTAAGCCTGCCCTCAACGCTGCGCTGTTTGGCAACATCACCACCAACCTCGCCACGCTGCAGGCCGGCGGTCACCCCGCCCTCGCCCTGACCGAGAACTTCGGTAACTACATCGGCGAACTCGGCGGCACCGGCGCCACGTTCATTGTCCCGATCATCTTCCTGCTCTTTATGCGCTCCAAGCAGCTCAAGGCCGTCGGCAAAGCCTCTGTCGTACCCGTGATGTTCGCCGTCAACGAGCCGCTGCTGTTCGCCGCGCCCATCATCCTCAACCCGTACTTCCTGATCCCGTTCCTGTTTGCCCCCGTGGCCAACGTCCTCATTGGTAAGTTCTTCATCGACTTTTTGGGCATGAACGGCTTTATCTATGCCATGCCGTGGGCACTCCCCGGACCGATCGGCACCTTCATCGACACCAACTTCCAGCCGATTTCTCTGGTCCTGGTTGTCGTCCTGCTGGTCGTTGACTTCTTGATCTACTACCCGTTCTGCAAGGCCTACGACAACGTCCTGTGCAAGCAGGAGGCCGAGACTCTGGCCGAAGAAGAGGCCGAGGAGACCAAGGCCGTCAAGACCGCTGCCGCCCCCGCCGTTGAGGCTCCCGTTGTCGAGACCGCTTCTGCCACTGAGGCCTCCGCAGCTCCGTCCGCCCTTAAGGGCAAGGATCTGAGGGTTCTGGTTCTGTGCGCTGGCGCCGGCACCTCTGCACTGCTCGCCAACGCGCTTAAGGAAGGCGCCGACGAGCTGGGCATCGACATTACCGCCAACGCCGGTGCCTACGGCAGCCACTACGCCATCATGGACCAGTACAACGTCATCGTCCTGGCTCCGCAGGTTCGCACCTATTACAACGAGATGAAGGCCGACACCGACCGCCTGGGCATCACGCTGCTGTCGCCCAAGGGCAAACAGTACATCGACCTCACTAAGGATCCCAAGGGTGCCGTCGCCTGGATCGAGGAAAACCTCGAGGCATAATACGCTGACGCCACCTGCCGCTCGCAGAAAATAATGGCCCGCGCATCGATGTGTGATGCGCGGGCCATTTTGTTTAGACCGCACCCGTCCTCCTGTTCATCTCGATCTGTAACATCTATCCGAGTTTTTCGGTCCCAGCTGTTACAGATCGAGATGAACGCACAGGCCAAGCCGAAAATCTCAATCTGTAACATGTAGACCGCTTTTGACCGCTTAGATGTTACAGATCGAGACAAACAGATGGGCAAATCCAATCAATCTAGATCTGTAACATCTGGCTGGTCATTTCACCCCTAACTGTTACAGATCGAGACAAACGGAATAAGCCGGGCCGAATTGTCTAAATCTGTAACATCTAGCCGAGTTTTTGGGCCCTACCTGTTACAGATTTAGATGAACAGGCCGAGCACGCCTACGCCCGCAGATCCCGCACGCTCGCGCGCTCGACCAACACGCCCGAGACGAGCGTACGGCTTCTGGAGCTCGGGGCTTCCAGACCTGCGACGACCTCGTTAAGCGCACGGATGCCCAGCTCGCGGTGGCGAAACTTCACCGACGTCAGAATCGAGTTGGGAATCGTCTTGTAGAGCTCATCGTCGAAGCCGATCACTGACACGTCGTCGGGCACGCTGAGCCCTTTGTCACGTAGGGCCATCATCACGCCGTTTGCCATGCAGTCGTTAGCAGCGAGGACCGCCGTACAATCGGGTTTATCGGCAAGCACAAGGCCCGCGGCATAGCCACTATCCGCATTCCAATCGCCTTGCAGAGGCTCGGGCGGCTCAATACCACGTGCCTCGAGTGCCGCACGCCAACCTTTCATACGGCACTGGCTCGACAGCGACTCTTTCTTACCAGAGACGAAGTACACGTTCTTGTGACCATGATCCAAGAAGTACTCGCACGCCATGCGCGCACCACCCTCTTGATCGTCACTGACGGTAGAGCAGGTAGGATGCTCCATCGGTGTGATAATCACCGTCTTGAGGTCTTTCGGCGCCTCAAAGGTATCAAAGTCATCGACCATCTGACGCAGGTTGAAGATCATGCCATCAACAGGCAGCTGCGACATCCTGCGCGCCGCATCGGCAAGGGTCATCTTCTCCCCTGCGCGCTTCTTAATCATCGTGAGCGCAAAGCCGCGTTCCTCGGCGGCATCGGCGATACCGTCAATCATGTCCACGGCACCGCCTGACAAGTGAAACAGCACCACGCCGATGCACCCGTAGCGTCCCAACTTGAGCGAGCGTGCGGCAAAGTTGGTGCGGAATCCAAGCGCCTCCATGGCGGCATGGACTTTATCGCGCGTCGACTCGCGTACGCTATCGGGTTCGTTGATCACACGAGACACCGTCTTAAGGGAGACACCTGCGGCAACAGCCACATCGTTCATTGAGACGTTTTTCTTGTCCAACGTTGCCACTATTTCTCCCATCGGCTTCATGTCGCATGCTTTCTGCGTTCTAGCATACACTACCTGCTCAATTTTCAAATCAACCGTTTACCGGATAATATCGACCACTCACCCGTATATCCTTGTTGCTCTTCCAAAAAAGTCTTACGTTGTCATTAACGAAATGACAACGTTGTCATTTTCAAACACCTTCCTTACGCAGGAAGGTTTCCGGGCAGTCCTGACCATCCATCGACGACCAGTTCCATCCACATGCATCGCGCATCAAGCAGCAAAGGAGCTCTATGGACGCCATCGTAAAGATGCTCGAGAAGCATCAACCGTTCTTTGAGAAGATCTCGAGGAACATCTACCTCCAGGCCATTAAGGACGGATTCCTTGGGTGCATGCCCATCGTCCTCACCTCTTCGATTTTCCTGCTCATCGCCACGCTCCCCGGCGTCGTTGGCGTCACGCTGCCCCAGCCGCTCATCGACTGGTGCAACAAGCTCTACAACTTCACCATGGGTGTCATGGGCATCATGGTTGCCGGCACCACCGCCAAGAACTTCACGGCATCCATGAACCGTCGCATGCCCGCCGGCAAAGTGCTCAACGACGGTTCCACCATGGTGGCCGCCCAGTGCAGCATGCTGCTGCTCGCAGTCACGCAGTTCACCACCAAGTTCAACGGCTCCGAACTTTCGGTCTTCGATTGCACCAGCATGGGCACGCGCGGTCTGTTCTCGGCCTACATCGCCGCGTTCATTACCGTGTGGGTCTATAAATTCTGCGTCTCGCGCGATCTGACCATTATGCTGCCCAAGGAGGTCCCGGGCGCCATCGCTCAGAACTTCCGCGACATCATCCCCTTTGGCGGCGCCGTCATTATCTGCGGCATCATCGATGTCGTCGTGCGCAACCTCATGGGCGTTCCGTTCTCCGAGCTGCTTATCAAACTGCTCTCCCCGCTCTTCACCGCTGCAGAAACCTATCCTGGCCTTATCCTTATCCAGGCAGCCACCGCGTTCTTCTGGTTCATCGGCGTCCACGGCCCCTCGATCGTCCAGCCGGGCATCGACCCCATCCGTCTTGCCAACCAGGCCGAGAACCTGCAGGTTCTGCTGGCCGGTGGTCACCCCGCCCATTCCCTCACCTTTAACATGTCGCTCGTGGGTGAGTTCGGCGGCACCGGCGCCACGTTCATCGTGCCGCTTCTGCTGATTCTCTTTATGAAATCCAAGCAGCTCAAAGCCGTCGGTAAGGCCTCGATTGTTCCTGTGGCCTTCGCCGTCAACGAACCGCTGCTCTTTGGCGCGCCGATGATCCTTAACCCCTACATGCTCGTCCCCTTTGTTGCCGCCGGCTGCGTCAACGTGAGTGTTGCCAAGTTCTTTATCGATAACGTGGGCATGAACGGCTTCTCCTTCGTGGTGCCTTGGGCCACCCCTGCCCCCATCGGCATCTTCATCACCACGAACTTCCAGCTTATCGCCCTGGTGTTTGTCGCGATCATTATCTTGCTGGACGCCATCATCTACCTGCCGTTCTTGAAGGCATACGATAAGCTGCTCTGCGACCAGGAGGCCGAGCGCGCCGCCGAGCTGGGTCTTGAGTCCAATAGCGCCGCTTCCATCGCCGCCAACGCCCCTGTGCCCGCTGTCGAGCAGGCTACCGCTTCCGTCGAGCCGACCGCCGCTGCCGCCGACAGCAAGCCTGTCGCCGATCAGCCCGAGCCCGCCGCCGACGTATCCGCTAAGAAGGACGTCGATGGCCTGAAGGTCCTCGTCCTGTGCGCCGGCGCCGGCACCTCTGCCATGCTTGCCAACGCCATCAAGGAAGGTGCCGCGCAGACCGGAGAGAACATCGCTTCCTCCGCAGGCGCCTATGGTCAGCACACTGCCATCATGGATCAGTACGACGTTATCGTGCTTGCCCCGCAGGTCCGTAGCTACTACAACGATATGAAGGCCGACACCGATCGCCTGGGCATTAAGCTGCTCGCTCCGCGCGGTAAGGAATATATCGACCTTACTCGCGACCCCGCCGGCGCCATCAAGTGGCTCCGCGAGAACCTCGACTAGTTCCTCCCTCTGTTGGTGCCCGGATCCCCAGTTCGGGCACCTCTCCCTATTCGTATCCCACAGAAAGGATGACTCATGACCAACCCCATGCAGTTCCCCGACGGCTTTGTGTTTGGCGGCGCCACCGCCGCTTACCAGGTTGAGGGCGAGACCCGCACGCACGGCAAGGGCAAAGTGCCCTGGGACGATTTCCTGGCAGCTCAGGGTCGCTTCTCCCCCGATCCCGCAAGCGATTTCTACAACAAGTACCCGGTCGATATCGACCTGTGCCAGCGCTTCGGCATCAACGGTATCCGCGTCTCCATCGCTTGGAGCCGTATCTTCCCCAACGGCACTGGCGAGATGAACCCTGAGGGCGTCGCCTTCTATCACGAGCTCTTTGCCACCTGCAATAAAGCCGGCGTTATCCCCTATGTCACGCTCGATCACTTTGATACGCCCGAGGCCTTTTACCAGAATGGCGGCGAGGGCTTCCTGACGCGCACGACGATCGACGCCTTTGTCGAGTACGCCAAGTTCTGCTTTGCCGAGTTCACTGAGGTCAAGCACTGGTTTACCTTTAACGAGATTCCCGCGACCGCCGAGGGCAGCTTTATCGTTGGTAACTGGCCGCACGGCGAGAAGTATCGCCTGGACAAGGCCTTCCAGCTCATGCACAACATGATGGTGGCCCACGCCAAGGCTGTCGTCGCCTTCCATGAGGGCGGCTTTGAGGGCGAGATCGGCATTGTCCAGAACCTGGAGCCCAAGTATCCCCTCGATCCCAACAGCGCCGCCGACTGCGAGGCCGCCCGCATGGCCGACGTCATCAACAACCGCTGGGTACTCGACGCCACCTTCCGCGGCCACTATGCAGCCGACACCATGGACGCTGCGACCAAGCTGGCCCATATCGCCGGCGGCGAGCTCGACGTTCGCGACGAGGACATCGCCGCGCTGACCGCCGCGCTCCCCTACAACGATTGCCTGGGCGTCAACACGTACAAGTGCCAGTTCCTGCGTGCCGCCGAGGGCGAAAACGACATCAACCACAATGGCACCGGCGACAAGGGCTCCTCGCGTTGGTTCCTCAAGGGCGTTGGCGAGGCATGCGTGCGCGAAGGCGTTCCCACCACCGATTGGGACTGGATCATCTATCCCGAGGGCCTGTACGACCTGCTGCTGCGCATTAAGAACGATTACCCCAACTACAAGAAGATCTACATCACCGAGAACGGCATGGGCTATAAGGACGACTTTGAGGACGGCTTTATCGACGACGCCCCTCGTATCGACTACATGCGCCAGCATCTCGCGTGGATCCTCAAGGCGATCGACGGCGGCGTGAACGTCGACGGCTACTTTGTGTGGTCGCTGCAGGACCAGTTCTCTTGGACCAACGGCTACAACAAACGTTACGGCCTGTTCTACATCGACTTCGAGACCCAGGCTCGCTATCCCAAGGCAAGCGCGTACTGGTACAAGAACGTCGCGGAGACCGGCCTGCTCATGGCCTAGTTTCAGCCACATACCCCCTGTCGGCCGCATGTGAGTCCCTCCACGGGATCGCATGCGGCCTTTTTGTTTTGGTTCGGCCCGTGCAGGTCGTTTTTCTCGATCTGTAACATCTAGCCGAGTTTTTTGGTCCCAGCTGTTACAGATCGAGACAAACAGAACGCCCGAGCAGAAATATCTAGATCTGTAACACATAGCTCACTTTCGACCGTCTACCTGTTACAGATCGAGACAATAAGATAGTCAAATCCGAACTTTCCAAGCAGTTATGAACTATGGTTTCCAGTTTTCGGTATCACGAACATACTTTCGGTATCATTTAATGATATTATGATATCGAAAGTATGTTCGTGATACCGAAAGGAGCCGCATGCGCCAGTTCGATTACACCACAGTCCCAGCGGAACTCGAAGCAACTCCAATCACCAACCTCCTCCTCTCGATACGCGAGCATAAAGGCCGTCAGCTTGCTCTAAGTCAAGTCAAACCCGAGCTTCTATCGTCCCTAATGGAGGAGGCTAAGATCCAAAGCACCCGATCCTCCAACGGACTTGAAGGAATTGTTACCACCCAAAAAAGACTCAAAGCGATCATGGCGTATTCCGCCAAGCCAAGCTCCCGCGCAGAGGAAGAAATCGCTGGATACCGAGATGTGCTGTCGCTTATTCACGAGCAACACGATTCCATTCCCGTAACGCCATCGGTCATTCTGCAGTTGCATCGTGACCTCATGGCGCACACGGCAATCTCGTATGGAGGCCATTGGAAAGATGGCGATAACGAAATCGTCTCCATTGACGATCAAGGTAATCGATTTGTGTGCTTTAGGCCCCCTTCGGCTCTAGCAACCCCGGGACTTATTAAAGAAGCCTGCCAGTCCCTCAACGATGCTTTATCTCGCCAAGTTTGCGATCCCCTCCTTATATCGCTCCGCTTTATCTTCGATTTTGTTAGCATTCATCCCTTCAACGATGGCAATGGCAGGATGAGCCGGCTCCTTACAACGCTGCTGCTCGAAAAGACCAGATACGACGTTGCGCGTTACATCAGCATCGAACGACTTATTGAAGACAACAAAGCGCTTTACTACAACGCCCTCGCTGCAAGCTCCACTGGATGGAATGAAAATCAAAACACCGAAGTACCCTTTATCCGTTTCATGCTCGGAACAACCCTGGTCGCCTACCGACAGCTCGAGCAGCGTACCTTAATTGAATCAAGCACTCGTCCCATGTCGAAGCAAGCGCGCATCGCTGTTCTATTTCAACAGAGACTCGGCGTCATTAAGAAATCCGACATCCGGTCCAACTGCCCCGATATCAGCGAGGTAACCGTTAAACGAACCCTCGGTCAGCTTGTTAGTTGCAGCGCGATCGAAAAAACAGGAGCGGGTCGTTCGACGGGCTACATACTCAAAGACGTCCATGCTCTAGAACTATTCTTGCAATCCACAATACCCGATAGCGAGGCCGCAATAACAAAAGAGACTCCAAAGGATAAGCTCCTTGAACGTGTAAACCACGCCGAGGATGAAAGCAGAGAGGGGCTCTATGAAGACTACGATTCATTCTCAAGGGGCATAAAAACGAAATACGGAGTCTAGTCATATCCCAGAATAGCCTCATCCTTGTTGCCCAAAGTCATTTACGCGTCATTTTAAAGCGGTACCCCTGCGCCGGCAGGGGGGGCAGAAGTATCGCCTGCCGATCCTGCTGGAGTCGGCAATCAGATAGCGCGTATCGGCCTTGCTAAAGGCGAGCTGCTGGATACGGCCCTCGTCCATATTGGACGTAGATACGTCACCGTCCAAGATGCCGTTGGCACCGATAAACGCCGCGTCAATGCCCAGCGCACGCAGGGTATCCTCGGCCGTGGGTCCCACAAAGGCGGCGGTGCGGCGACGGTACATGCCGCCTACCAGGCACAGGTCGCAGTCTTCGCGCGTCTCGAGCAGGTTAAACACCGAGAGCGAATTGGTCACATAGATGGAAGGCAGTTTGTCGGTGATTCGGAGAGCGCCAATGCGATCTCACGACGGTTGCACTCATTGTCTCAATTAGACACTCAACGAAATACGGCCCCGCAGCTCAATAAACTGCGGGGCCGTATTATACACCGACGAATCAACGACGAAGTGCATCCACTATTTGGCCAGCTCCTGAACGATCCAGTCAATTGCACCTTCGGGATCGTTGGTAAGATCGATATACTGCTTGCCCCTTGTGGTGAGCAGTTTAATTCCAAGGCGATCAGTATCGGCCTTCATAGCGTCATAGTACATGCGTGCTTGGGGCGCCAGAACAATCACGTTGTACTGATCCATCGTCTCATAGTGGCTTCCGTACGCACCGGACTGAGAAACCAGATCAATACCCTTAGCAGCGGCACCTTCGCGGAGAGCATTTGCCAAAAGAGTCGAAGTGCCGGCACCCTGGCAAAGAACAAGCACGCGGATCTGCTCCGCCTTGCTCTTTACTGCCTCGATAGCTTTTGCGGCATTTTCTTGTGCAGCAATAGCAGCTGCGTCCGAGGTTCCTGCAGCCTCCTTTGCAGACTCTTCCAAACAAAGCTGATGGTCGTATGCCTTACAGAACGGATAGTAAATTACAAAGTCAACGACCAACAGCACTGCAATCAATACAAGAGAACGTAGATCAAGACCTGTGGTGAGAAATGCACCGATTGGGCCGGGAAGCGCCCACGGCATGGTATACATGGGGGCGTTCATTCCAATTACGTCAATGAAAAACTTACCGATTATGGCGTTGACCATAGGAGCCGCTAGGAAGGGCACGAACATATAGGGATTGAGAACAATCGGCATACCGAAGAGAACGGGCTCGTTAACTCCAAAAATCACCGGGATAATCGATGCCTTGCCCATGGCTTTAAGCTGCTTGGAACGCATAAACATAATTAGGATAATAGGAACGATGAACGTGCAGCCAGAACCGCCCAGACCGCCGATGAAGCTTGTAAAGTCCTGCGTGAGGGCAATTGACGGGTGTCCACCTGCTTGGAAAACTTCAAGATTGGTAACGGTATTGCCGTAGAGCGCTGCATTGATCGGACTCATGACAACCGAAGCACCGTGAATACCCATAAATTGGAAAAGTGCGACTGCACCCTCGATAAGCGCCATGCCAGGATAGGTGTCGACCGCGGAGAACAGCGGCGAGATTAGAGCGGATACCAAATTGGCGAACGGCACGGCAAGCAGCGTACGGCTCGCGAGATCGATAACGGCGCACGCAAGGATTGAAAACCCAAACGCAAAGATATCGCGAAAACTCTACGCAATAGCGCCAGGGACCTCTTTGGGGAGCTTGATCGTCACGTTATGGCTAATGCACACCTTATAGATATTAACGGTCAAGAACGCTGATACGAACGCAGCAAGAAAACCCTTGGTTCCCATATAGCCGGTTTCAAAAACAGATGTATCTGCCCCGCCAATCGAGACAACATCGTTCGTCACCGACAGCAAGAACATGCCGCACATGGCACAAACCATACACGAGGTGGGGTTGAGAGATTTGCCCGAAGGCATGCGGCGGTTCATCGACATGGCAAGTGAGCTCGCCGTGGTGCCGGCAACCATAATGCCAAGAAGCCCCATGGTATATGCATAGATTTTATTAAAGAAATCCAGCACCTCAGACGGAAGCGTGATGCCTACATAGGCAGGAAGTGTCGAAAGAAGAAACAGGCTCGAGAACAGCACGATTGGCATGTTCGAGAGAAAGCCATCCTTAATCGCCACCAGATAAATGTTCTTTGAGATTTTGTCGAAGAGGGCCTGGTGTTTTTCAAGGAATTTGACGATAGCGTCCATAACACATCCTTTCATGATTGCCGGGCACACAACGATTTATCCGGACTCAACCGTCGTCGTCCCAGTTTGTATCCACGTATGTATGTGAATACGTTCTCGTGCGAAATGTAATATCATTTGCGCGATTTGTCATAACCAATTCTTTTTCCGCTTTGTCGACATGTCAAGAATTCAAAAAGATATTCGGTGAACGGCAGTTGATAAAATCAATATTTTCCCAGCTCAATGCTATTTTTTCTGATCTGTACAATAAGTTTGCAACCGTTTACCGATTGGATATAACATATTGATAATATTGTTGTAACAATATTAGAGACAGTGTCACAAGCCTATCGTTCTAGTCAAAGGAAGTAACAATGCCCAAACGATTGCTGAACATGTCCGCATCCGATTTTGCCACCACGTCACCCATGGATCTAAAGCAGGCAATTCTGGCTTCCGAGGGACGTACCATCATGGCGGAAAACGTACCCTCTTCCCAATTTCTCGGCGGCGTTACAAATGCCGAAATCGAACGCGCCGCAGGTGCCGACTTACTTCTGTTTAACGCACTCGATGTGTTCAATCCAGTGATTGCCGGCATTCCAGATGATCTCGATGAAAACCCGGTCACTTGGGTGAAGCGAGCATGCGGAAGGCCCATTGGCGTCAATCTGGAACCAGTTGATAATGAGGCTGAAATGTCTGAAACCCGTACAGAAATCCCTATGGGTCGACGCGTCTCTCCCAAGACCCTAGAAAAGGCCAACGAACTCGGATTTGACTTTATTTGCCTCACAGGCAACCCTGGAACTGGCGTCTCCAACGATGCAATCGCCCATTCGATTAAACTCTCCAAAGAGCATTTCAATGGCCTGATCATAGCCGGGAAAATGCATGGAGCGGGCGTTGCGGAACCTGTCATGACGCTCGAAATAGCGCGTCAGTTTGTTGACCTCGGCATCGATATCCTTCTCGTGCCAGCCCCCTACACTGTCCCCTGCTTCCAAGAAGCAGACCTGCGCGCCATCGTAGACTATGTACGCTCCCACAACGTAGGCAAGTCAATTGAAGAAAAGGTTCTCGTCATGGCGGCCAATGGGACAAGTCAAGACTCCTGCGACAGCGAGACCATTAAGAAAATAGGCCTTGCAGCAAAAGCAGCCGGTGCAGACCTCCAACATATCGGAGACTCCATGAACGGTATTTGCCTGCCCCAGAATATCTTCACGCTCGGACAAGCCCTTCGTGGCTACAGGCATCAGATCGTCATGCTGAGCCGCTCTGTGATACGTTAAGGTTATCTCGCTCACGCTATATCCCGACCGAGGCAACCATCAGATACCACCAACATGCAAACTGAGGCTCCAATGCTCGACACACACGAAAAACGGCCACTCTATTTACAGCTCACCGACGCGCTGCTCAAGCAGATCGTCGATGTATATCAAGCAGACGATAAACTTCCAACAGAAATGGAACTATGCGACGAATACGCCGTAAGCAGAACGACCGTTCGACTTGCAATGAGTGAACTGGAGCGCCGCGGTAGTATCTATCGAATCCAAGGTAAGGGGTCATTTGTTGCACCAAAACGCGTTGGTGGGCTCAATTCACTTTTAGACTTTGACTTTGCAAGCCATTGCGATGGTGTTGATCCGGATACCGTCACGAAACATTTCGGCGGCCTCACATCAGGTCGTTCAATTTCCGTAATGATGCTCCAACATTTTGGATGCCAAAGTCGCGATGAGATTCAGCGTCTTGAATTGACCTACGAACTTGAAGGCAGCTTCATAGCCGCCGATACGTTCTTTATTTCGAAGTCGCACGTTCCGAATAATCAGTTAGATTTTCAGGCATTTTGTAGAATCATGGATGACTTGTCCGAGTCTATCCAATCTGTTCGAGAGAGTTATAGAGCACGTCAGCTTAGCGATTCCGAAGCCAGCAATTATGGTGTTGCAAAACTTCCAGCACTCGAGTTAACTCATTATGCTTACAACTCCGGCGGCAAACTAATTGCGATAGTCTGCCGCACCGTCTTAACTGGACGAATCCCTTATCAAAACCATTTTTTCAAGTCCTGATGTTCTTTTTCTCTTGTCTCGATCTGTAACACGTAGCCGTTTTTTTAAGAACAGTTACAGATCGAGACAAACAGGGTAGATCCGGCCGAATTGTCTCAATCTGTAACACTAAGACCGGTTTTGGATGTCTAGATGTTACAGATTGAGATGAATGCACAGGCCAATCCTCTCAATCTCAATCTGTAACAACTAGCTGATTTTTACGGTCCTAGCTGTTACAGATTAAGACAAACGGAATAGGCCGGGCCAAAAATCTCAGCCTGTAACATCTGGTTGGTAATTTCACCCCTACCTGTTACAGGTTGAGACAATTTGATAGTGGAGTCCTCATTTACTCGTCTTATCGCGTAACGCTGATGCGCCGATTCCCCACAATGACAGGAGGCAAAAGTCCTCCCGCAGCGCTTGTTGGCAATCCCGTAGCGTTAGCTAGCAGATGACCTGCGTGTGTTCCTCGATGGCGGCACGATCCTCGGCGGTAATACCCGGCTCGCACACCACGGCGTCCAAATTGTCCAGGCGGCAGAAGGTGTAGAAGTCGCGCTTGCCGATCTTGCTGGAGTCGGCGATCAGATAGCGCGAGTCAGCCTTGCTAAAGGCGAGCTGCTGGATACGGCCCTCATCCATATTGGACGTAGACACGTCACCATCCAGAATACCGTTGGCGCCGATAAACGCCGCATCGATGCCCAGCGCACGCAGGGTATCCTCGGCCGTTGGTCCCACAAAAGCGGCGGTGCGGCGACGGTACATACCGCCTACCAGGCACAGGTCGCAGTCTTCGCGCGCCTCGAGCAGGTTAAACACCGAAAGCGAATTGGTCACAATGCGCAGGCGGCACGCCGGTAGCATCGAGGCCACCTGCTCAACCGTAGTGCCCGTACCCAAGAAGATGGTCGAACCCTCCTCGATAAGCTCCACGGCGCGGCGCGCGATCTGCAGCTTTTCCTCGGCATGCTTAGTGCGCTTTTCGTTGTGCGAATACTCATGGCGCAACATAGCGTGCGAACGACTCTGCGCACTACGGGCGCCGCCATGCACGCGCTCGATCTCGCCTAGACTCGCAAGCTCCTCAAGATCGCGGCGGATCGTCATATCCGAGACACCCAACGCATCAGAAATCTCTTTAACCGAGACCGTGCCCTGCTCCTCGAGCAGCTGCCGAACCTTATCCTGACGCTCCGCCTTAATCACGATGAATCCTCGCCGTTCTCTGCGCGCATATCATTCAAACAATAACGAACAAATTGTATCAGACTCGTACGTGTCAAAAATGAACGCCCACACAGCTCCAATCATCACTTTTTTGAGAAAAATATTCCCTGCTTTAGTAGGGTGTAGTGATAATTTGGCCTGTTCGCGCTACAGTTTGTGCGAAATACCTCGATGTTAGGAACCAAATGATCACTTCCGAGCTTTTCGGCACCGCGCCGTGCGGTACCCCCGTTTATCGTTACACCCTCAACGGGCCCGAGATCTGCGTTCGCATTATGAACTATGGCGCCACCGTGCTTGGTATCGACGTGCCTGACATCCCTGGCAACGCGCGTGATGTGGTGCTGGGCTTCGATAAGCTCGAGGATTACTTTGACAACCCCGCCTGCTTTGGCGCGACCATTGGCCCCGTGGCCAACCGCACTGCGGGTGCCACGATCACCATCGCCGGCACGGATTGGCATATGCCGGCCAACGAAGGCACCAACAACCTGCACAGTGACCTTGAGCACGGCCTGCACAAGCGCGTGTGGGACGTTGAGCTCGACGAGGACCACAATGCCGTACGCATGACTGCCTCGCTCGAGGACGGCGAGCTCGGCCTCCCCGGCAACCGCACCTTTACGGCCGTGTTTACCGTAACGCGCACCGGCGTCTTTCGTATCGAGTATGGCTGCGAGAGCGACCGCGCCACCTACGTGTCCATGACCAACCACACGTACTTTAACCTTGCCGGTCATAACGCCGGCATGGACTGCGAACACTTCTTTGTTGCTAACGCCACTCACTACCTGCCCATCAACGACCAGAATATCCCCACCGGCGAGATTGCTCCGGTCGAGGGCACGCCGTTTGACTTCCGTGATCTGCGCCCCGTCGCTCCCGGCATGGAAGCCGACGACCCGCAGATTAAGCAGGCACGCGGCTACGATCACTGCCTGTGCATCGATGGCTATCAGTACGGTCGTAATCTGCGCCGTGCGATGCATGTCGAGGAGATGTGGACCGGCCGCGAGCTGGACTACTACACCACCGCCCCGGGCGTGCAGCTCTACACCGGCAACTGGCTGGGTGACGAACATGCCAAAGACGGCGCCAACTATGGCTGGGGCGCCGGCTTTGCCCTCGAGGCAGAGATGTACCCCGACACGCCGCACCAGCCGCTGTTCCCACAGGGCATTGTTGGTCCGGGTCACCCCTACAGCAATGTGATCGAATACCACTTTATGAGGCCCTAAGCCCGCAACGTTACATACCGCACAAAAATGCCCGCCGATGTTTTCATCGACGGGCATTTGCATTACCACAACCATGGACCGCTTCGAACTCGGAATGCCGCAATCAGTCGCTTCCGGCTTGCTATCCAGTTTTGGTGACAATACGCCCCGATCCTCTCGGGTTCTTGCGTTGGCGGCTACTCGGCAAACGCGTTGCCGACGCTGTTGCCGCCCACATACGTCTCGACCAGGGTGAGGTCGGGATTGAACACGACGAAGTCGGCATCGCGGCCAGGCATGATGCTGCCACATTTATCCTCGACGTGCGCGGAGCGCGCGGGCACCTCGGTCGCCATGCGAATGGCGATATCGGCGCTGGCAATGCCCCAGTCGACGATGTTCTTGACGCCCTGTGCGAGCGTGAGCACCGAGCCGGCGATAGCAGAGCCATCGGCAAGCCAGCACAGGTTGTCCTTCATGATGACGTCCATGCCGCCGCTGGTGTAGCTGCCCTCGGGCATGCCGCCGCAGCCCAGGCAGTCGGTGATCAGCACCGTGTGCTGCCAGCCCTTGGCCTGCAGCAGCGCCTTGATGGCAGCCGGGTTCACATGCTTGCCATCGCAGATGATCTCGGCATAGGTGTTGGGCGTGGCCATGGCGGCCCCGACGACGCCGGGCTCGCGGTGGTGCAGGCCGCGCTGGCCGTTGTAGGTGTGCGTGAAGCAGCTGGCGCCGGCGTTGATGGCGGCGATGCACTCGTCGTAGGTGGCGTCGGAGTGGCCGATGCTGGTCACCACGCCCCTGGCGCCCAGGGCCGCGGCGTAGGCGGCGGCGCCGTCGCGCTCGGGCGCCATGGCGCTCTTGACGATGCGGCCGCCGGCGGCCTCCTGCCACTCGTCGAAGACCTCCTCGGACGGGTCGATCAGAAAAGCGGGGTTCTGGGCGCCCACGTGCTTCATGGTGAAGAACGGGCCCTCCAGGTAGATGCCCTGGATGCGGGCACCGCAGAAGTCGGGGCCGCGACCCTCGTCCGCCTGGGCGATGGCGGCGCAGGCGTCCTTGATCTGCTCGACGCCATCGGTGAACGTCGTGGGCAGCCAGCTGGTGGTGCCGCGGCGGGCGAGCTCGGTCGAGCTGATATCGATACCCTCGGCGTCGTTATCGGTGGTCGAGTGGTTGTAGAAGCCATGGATGTGGGTGTCCACCATACCCGGTGCGATCCATGTGCCCGAGTAATCCTTGATCTCGCAAGCGGGCTCGTCGGCCCGCCAGGCGCCAAAGACGCCGTCCTCGACCATAAGATAGCCGCCCAGCTGCGGCCCCGCCGGCAGGAAGAACTTGTCGGCCTTGATAGCGTACGTGCTCATATGCACTCCTTGCTTCTAAAGCAGTTAACTGTGGTGATGCTTATGCCCAGCTCACGTAAAACAAAAAGCGCCCGCCCGCCGTTATGAGCGGACGGGCGCCCTTACAGGGGGGACGCGATTAAGCGGTGAAGGGGTGAATCGTCACGCCCTTGACCACGCGGTTGACCGTGCCGGTGGGGCTCGGCGTATCGGGCGTGTTGCCCACACGCACGGAGTTGAGCAGGCTGATAGCCTGAGCAAACATCACGAACGGCAGGGCGAGGTAACCCTCGGGGAGTGCCTCATACCCCTTAAAGGTGAAGGACTCGCCCCCGTAGACGGTAGCGCCATCCTGCTGAACGGCAACGGTGTGCTGAGCGATCTCGTCGCCACCGATCTCATTGAGGATGTCGATGTCGTACTGGCGGGTGTAAGCGTCGTTGTTGACGAACACGAAGACGAGCGTCTTGTCGTCGACGAAGGACTTGGGTCCGTGACGATAGCCCATGGAGGTGTCGTAGGAAGTGGCGACCAGACCGTGAGCGAGCTCGAGTATCTTGAGCTGGCTCTCCTGGGCGAGGCCACCGAAGGAGCCAGAACCCAAGTAGGTCACGCGGTTGAAGTCGCCAGCCAGGTAATCGGCGATCTCGGGCTCACGAGAGATGACCTCCTCGCCCATTTTGGCAATCGTCTCGACCCAATCGGCCTTCTGCTCGTCAGAGGCAGTGTCGAAAATAAGGGTAGAGAGCAGGGTCATGCAGGTGTAGGAACCGGTCATGGCGAAGCCCTTGTCGTTGGCGCGCGGGATGAGCAGCGTCAGCGCGTTGGGATCATCGGCAGACTCGACGGCGAGCTTGCCCTCGGGAGCGCAGGTGATATTGAGGAACTTAACGTTGTGGACGAGCTCCTTGGCAACGGCAACGGCGGCAAGGCTCTCGGGGCTGTTGCCAGAGCGGGCAAAGGAAACCACGAGCGTGGGATCCTCGGCGCGCAGGAAGTCGCGCGGGGCGCTCACGATGTCGGTCGTGGCGATGGGCTTAAAGTCGTAGAGATCAGTGTTGCCAGCGTGACGCAGGTACGGGGCGCAGGTATCGCCAACGTAGTCGGACGTACCGGCACCGGTGAAGACAACGGACAGACGGCCCTCGCCCATAGCGCGAGCCTCGGCCAGAAAGACCTCGATGGCCTCCTTGTTCTCGCGATAGATGTTGAGCGTATCACGCCAAAGCTCGGGCTGCTGAGCAATCTCGGCCGTGGTGATCTGGGCGCCGAGCTCGGTGAGCTCCTCGACACTCTTCTCGAACATTTCTAATACCTCTTTCTTTACTAAATTGTCTGATATACAAAGACTTAATCTGAAAAGTCAAATCGAGTAGTAGTCATAGGCTGTTTTCTTTCGTTAGCGCTCGTATCCGATCACACAGTATCTCGATAATGAGAAATCCTGTACTTAAACTTGTCCGCACGAGCCACCGAAAGCGTAAACTCGACAACATCATTTTGGGTGTTGTGAGTAGTTCGGACTATGTCCAGAACTGGAGCACCTTCACCAATACCTAGAAGCCGAGCGTCACATGGACGTGCTATACCCGCAGAGAACTCCTCATCCGCTACTCGAATTTTCTGCTGATAATCCTGCTCAATGACATCGTAAAGAGGCTTCTGTTCGAGTAGAGGACGCTTGAGTGAAATAAAGAGCCTTGTTGGAAGATAGCTACGCTCAACCATCATAGGTATACCATCTGCCATCCGTAAACGCTTGAGTTTTAATACCTTTTCACCCAAACGAATCCCCATTTGTATCGAGAGCGTTTTATCTGCTTCCATTTCACAGAACTCTAAGATGGTTGTTTCTGGCAGCCGGCCCATCGCTTTCATCTGTTCAGTAAAACTGTACGATTGGGTAAGATTTGTTGCTTGGGCTAGTCGATCGGCAACAAACGTACCGCGACCTTGTTTTCGCACAATCCGACCAAGATACTCAAGTTCCTGAATTGCAAGCCGGACAGTCGACCGCGAAAGCCCGTAACGTTCGGCAAGTTCACGTTCGGACGAAATCAAATCACCTGGCTGATATTCATGATCAATTTTATCGATCAGAATATCTACGAGCTGGTCATATAGCGGTTGTCTGCGCCTCTTGCACGTCATGATATTCTCCACGTAATTAGCAATTGACCAGTACTTCAGCCTTCAGGTATTGCATCAACATGTCCAATAAGTGGGCTAATTTCGACACTACAGCTCATCGTCTTCATCATCGTCAGCAACTTCGAGTTTCTTGAGATCGACTCCCTCGCGACCAACAACCCGTGCGCGTTCGGCAAGTTCATCAAGCGTGGGGTCTCCAAACGCACGCGTCATAACGAGCTCCACCAACATAGGTAGATTTGTTCCGGTGACAACAGTCACGTTATCAAGCTCGGTCGTCATTGGGATAGCCTGATTGAACGGAGTGCCGCCAAGCAAATCAACAAACACCAATACGCCATCGCAGGCCTGACGCATCTCGGCAATGCAGGTTCGCAAATCATCACCAAACGTAACCGCCTCCGAACCCGCAAAAGGAACTACCTCAAAGTTAGGCTGTTCGCCGGCAACCATATCCACGGCGCTCTTCAAACCCGTTGCAAACTGACCGTGACCAGTTAGTACAAATCCAATCATCCTATCTACCTTTCTATCGTTCGCTTTCTCTAGCCAAAGAACCCCAAAAAGGGCTCTTACAACCGCTGCATCATTAAAATTTAGCGAGTATTTTGTTTTATCGTGGGAGGCCTGTGGGCGTCTCTAAGCTGCTTTTCAAGGTTGCGATATCTACGTGCTTCACCCTTGTTCCCGATGCTCTCGTATTGATATGAGAGCAGTAGGTAGAGCTTCCCGCGTAACCCAAGGTCGTTCGTATCCAGCATCTCCTCCATCTCATCGATCTTGTCATGCCGATGGCGAAAGACTATGTCATAGGTCAATTGACTGTCCGCCAAAATGCCCTTCGATACGACGGAGCGCATCTCTTCCAACATGGACGCCGCCCGCTTCCGGTTGCCCGTCTTGACATAGAAATTAAAGGCGCGAACCGCGAGCTGCCGACGCTGCTTATCACTGCACGACATCTCCAGCAAGTGGTCAAGCATTCGATCTGCATATGCGTCCATATCAGCAGCTTCATAGATCGTGAAACGTAGGTAATACTGCTTATACGTAGACATTACTATACGCGCAAGTTTGCGATCGAGCAGGTCTATGCAATCTTGGTAGAGGCCCAAGTTAAACAATACCTGCACTTTCGTATCGAAGTATTTTTTCGCTCCTTCGGTCACAGCGAAGTAAGCCACGACGACACATATGAATAGGACGATCCAAATTGGCATTGCAGTATATTCCCTTCAAGGCAGCCATTATGAATGAATCGAACACGATGACTGCACAACCGCCTATGAACAGCGATGCCCGACAAAACAAAAGAGGCGCACACTCCAGGGGATATGGCGATAAAGTCGCCTTGGAGGTGTGCGCCACATCTCAATTGAGGCTCAAGTGTCGTGACAATATGGAGTACTTAGCCCTTGCAAATGATACCGAATGCACCCAAGGCAATGGACAGAACCAGGACGATAAAGATGGCCTTCGTCGAGGTCATGCCCTTCTTACCGAGGAGCCAGTACACGAAGCCGACGAGTGCGGCAGGAACCAGCTTGGGGCAGATCATATTGCAGATGTTCTGCAAGTCAACGGTAACGCCACCGATAACAGGCTTCGCAGCAATAACGATACCGACATTGGTTGCGACCAGAGCACCGACCATAAAGACACCCATTACGGAGGCCGCGTCGGTCAACGCGTTCAGACGGTCGCTCATGGTGGTGACGAGCTTCATGCCCTGCTCGTAGGCCATGTGGGTCTGCTTGCAGCGGAACCAGTCAACAAGGATGTTAACGGCGACCCAGATAAAGATACCCAAGGGGTTGCCGTTCATGGCCATATTGGCAGCCAGGGCACCAAAGATGGTCGGGAGCAGCGAACCGAAGATGGAATCGCCGATGGAAGCCAACGGTCCCATGAGACCGGTCTTGAGACCGGCAACAGCCTCGAGGCCCTCAATGCCCTCTTCTTCCTCAATCGCCAAATCGATACCGGTGATGATCGTGTTGAGGAAGTTGGAGGTGTTGAAGAACGGTGCGCACTGGGCGCGGCAAGCTTCCTTTAGCTCAGGCGTGCCGTCACCGTACAGCTTGCGCAGCGTGGGCAGGATAATCCAGAGATAACCGGAGTGCTGCATGCGCTCGTAGTTCCAACCATCCTGGAAACCAAGCAGGTTACGACGGTTAATCTGCGCAAGGTCGTCCTTGGTAATCTTGTAGCCAGTGGTGCCATTGGCGAGTTTCTCATTAGAGCTCATCGTCGTCTCCCTCCGCAGCGCCAGCAGCAGCGACGGGACGCTGGTTGTTCTTGTAGTACAGCAAAGACAGAGCAAAGCCAATAATAGCGATCGCCAGCATCGACATGTTATTGAACATACCGACCATATCCACAGCGCCCTTACCAAGTGCGCCGTTCACAGCGACGATGTTGGTGTTGAGGTTCATGATGCTCGTGAAGGCCGTACCAAACAGGGCGGCGACTACAAAGCCGAGCAGCAGGTAGGCAACGTGCTTTTTGACCGGCAGGTAGCGGAGCAGGATGGCAAAGCCAACGGCGGGCAGGGCACCGCCGGCAACGGACAGACCGTCGCCCAGCCACTTCCAATCGCCGTTAAGGGCGGTGGTGATGCCCTCGACCAAGCCCTGGCCAAATGCGAGAGCCAGGAAGACCGGAATCATACGGGACAGCATCCAGGAAACGGCACCGAGCAAGTAGTGCACGTTGTAGGCGCCCCAGTTCATCTTCTCGATATCGGCATCGCACGCATGACCGAAGAACGTGTTGGCAAAACGGCCGGCGATATCGGTGTAGACGAGAATGGCAGCGACAGGCACGCCGATGGCGGCAAGAGCCGTCTCGGGATTCATGCCCGCGCCCACGGCAAAGGCGGTGGCGACCAAAGTGCCGGAGTTGGCATCGATACGAGAGGCGCCGCCAAAGGTACCAACGCCCAAGACGGTGAGCTGCATGCTACCGCCGATAAATAGACCGGTCTGCAGGTCACCCATAATCAAACCGGTAATCATACCGGAGAAGACGGCAGAGCCGGCACAGGTGTACCAGTTCAGCTCATCCATGATCTGATAACCCGCATACAGGGTTAACAGAAGAATCTGCCACCAAGCAATCATGGTAAACTCCTTATTTGAGGTGTAACAGTTTCTACAATACCAATACGCTTATATAAACCGCGCATCCCCCTTCGCGGCTTAGCGTCAATTCGACTAGAGCGCGAGAGCCTCTGGGTTATCCTGCGGCGTCAGCTGAATGACGATTGGAAGATTATCGGCCTTAAGTTTGGCAAACGCGTCAAGGTCCCCCTGGTCGCAACTAATGTTGCGAGACAGCTTCTTGACCGGCTCCATGGTCGTCATATTACCGACAATAAGCTGCTCGAGCTTAACGCCTTTCTCCAAAAGTCTAACGTAGACCTCGGGCTTTTTTGCAACAATAAAGAGACGTTGTGCATCATATTTGCCAGCAGTGATGTTGGCAGCGGCCTTGTCGACAGGAAGCACAGACAACTTCACCGTTGCCGGGCAAGCCATGCGAAGAACCTGCTTTTGGGTAGCGTCTTGCGATACCTCGTCGTCGACTACCATGAAGCGGCTTACCTGACGGGCGTTAGACCAGAGGTTTGCCACCTGTCCGTGAATCAAGCGAAAGTCGATTCGTGCGCCTACAATCATTTCTACTCAACTCCTTCTTGTTCAAGTGTACGAATAACGGGCTCAGAGCGAAGGGAGATATTCGCACCGTAAACGCCCTCTGTTTCGAACATAACGAGCTCATTGGTACCGGGGTGCAATAAACCGTGCGGAACATAGAGCGTCATGATGGGACCCTTATCCCAAAAACGCCCGACATTCGTTCCGTTAATGAATGCCACGCCCTTTCCAAAACCCGTAGTGTCGATAAAGGTATCAGCCGGCTCGGATATATCAAATTTTGCGCGGTAAAAGGAAGGTTGCCCCTCTACCCAGCCGGCGGAATAATCAAGACTATCGATGTTATCGAGTGGCAGACAACGCATCTCCCAACCGGTAACAAAGTGAAGATCAACGCAAACACCTGTCCTAATGCCCTTATGCTGGGTATCGGCGAGCAATTTGTGACCATAATTGACGCGACCCATATCCTCGGTCAGAACATCCAAGCGGTTTTGCTCACAGGGAAGAACGCAGTGTATATCTTCCCCGATGTGCTCCTGGTACTGCGTCGCCACTTTGTTACCGTTCACAAACACCTGCGCACGGTCGCGGGCGTCAATAACCCGAATACGCTCTTCATCTGCACGGTCACGCTCGACAGTCGTGGTATATAACGTATATCCATACGACTGACCCATCTCTTCCATGGGCATAGGATATTGGGCTTCAATCGACTCCGAAAGATTATCGAGCACATTAAAGAGACTTACGCGCTCACTCACCGAAATATCGGGCATAGCAAACGTCTTTTTTGTTAACGGCTTGCTTTGTACGATATCGGGATACAGCTCGTGAACTGTCCTTTGAATTGCGAAGTATTTCTCGGTCGGGTTGCCCTGTTCGTTCAATGGAGCATCGTAGTCATATGATGTCACCTGGTGCAGGTCATGCGTATGGCGTGCAGAACATCCGTTCATAAATCCAAAGTTGGTGCCTCCATGAAACATGTAGAGGTTTAAAGACCCTCCAAGTTCGAGCACCTCGCGAACGCAAGAGGCAAGATCTTCGGGATCGCGTCTGATGACGTTCTCCCCATAGCGATTGAACCAGCCGTCCCACAACTCCATGCACATAAGAGGCCATTGTTTTCCATGCTCCTTGTGAAAAGCAGAAAGAGCCTCAAAGTTCTCCTTTGCATGAGAACCAAAGTTGCCGGTGCACAACACATCATCGTCAATGAGCGTACCGGCACGAAGGCACCCACGCCACGGACCATCGGAAGTACAAAGGGGCACGGAAACCCCGCGCTCGACCATAAGGCGACGAATCGCACGAAGATAGTCCTTATCCTCGCAATATGATCCATACTCGTTTTCAACCTGCATCATGATGATGTTTCCGCCCTTGTCAATCTGACGCGAGACGAGTATCGGCATGAGATGGTCGTAGTAACGCGCGACGTGAGCAAGAAACTTGGGGTCGCTGCTGCGCGGTCTCATATCATGTTGGCGCAGCAGCCATGCCGGCATGCCGCCAAATTCCCATTCTGCGCAAATAAACGGAGAGGGACGAACAATTGCATACAGACCGAGTGATGCCGCCTCATCGAGAAATGCCGCCAAATCGATTGAGCCAGAAAAATCGAAGACGCCAGGCTTTGGCTCATGAAGATTCCACGGTACATACGTTTCGACCGTATTAAACCCAAGAGCCTTAAGGTTATAGAGCGAGTGGTGCCAGTCACTCGGATGAACACGCATATAGTGGATCGCTCCCGACAAGATGGTGAACGGCTCATCATCGAGTAAGAATTGATTGGTGATCTTAAACGAATGCATGCTTCTCCCGATCTTCGTGCTCTGCGATGCGGTTGCCGGTTTTTCAACCCTCGGCTAACCCTTTGGCTATTATGGACGTTTTGACGCAATTATGTAGCCAGAATCTGAAGTGGTCCGTAAACGGTAACGAAATGACGATGAACGGTTTTAATGAAAAAAATAAAAACAGCTGGTAAATTGCTTTTTAATTATATGTTTCTAAAGATTCTATATTTGAAAGATGGTATGTACCAGCTATCCACTATTTCCTACTAGTTACATCATGTTTCAATTGTATTTCTTCAACTGCTTATCTACTTTGGATTCACCTACCTGAGCATTAGAGAGCCGTTGCCTGCCCATTTCCAAGACTGAAAATATCCAGAATCGAACCCAACTTTCTTATGGCTGACTCGCCGCGTTCGATGACTCGTTAATACAGCAGAGCATTCATGGAGTCGGGTTCGTCACTGGGAAGATTGCGAACTTCCATTTTCACGCCAAGCGCTTGCAGCTCTCTGAGAACAGCGACGTCTGCATCGTCTATGGCGACTGCGGGCGTTGCGGAACGCTTGCCCTCCCCTGCCTCCATATGGCCGATGCTGATCCTGGTAATGGGCACACCGCCCTTAACCAGCGCGAGCGCATCGGAAGGTGAGGCCACCATGATCAGAATCCGTTGGCGCGGCGTTGCGGTATGAATGATGTCGATGGTCCTTTGCACCGAGAAGAACCGCGTCCAAACGCCCTCTGGCGCTGCCACCCTCATGGGCGCCCACTTGCGCGAATCCGCCGCAATCTCATCGTTGACGATCAGGACGAGGTTGGAACCCACGGCTTCGTTCCACAGCTCAACGTCTTGCCCGTAAATGAAACGGTCGTCGATGCGTGTGAGAAGAATCTTGGGTTGAGCCATCACCGCCCCATTCTGTTTGAGACCCGTAAGAGCAAGACATCGTGTCTCCAATACTAGTGCATTTAAAGTGAGAAAAGCCGTCAGAACACTTGCGCCGATTTGCGATGTCCCGTATCATAGTCAGCTGTTGACGCCTCAGTTGCGTCACCACATGGTCGCCAGCGTAGCTCAGTTGGTAGAGCACCGCTCTCGTAAAGCGGGGGTCACCGGTTCGAGCCCGGTCGCTGGCTCCATTGCATTAGTGCAGCTCAGAAGCGTAATTGCTTCTGAGCTTTTTTGTTTTCGCGTCTCTTTCCTCCTTCTCCGAGGAGTGAAAAAGGGGTGAAAAACTATTTTAACTGTTTTCCATAAATAGTTAGCATCATCCAACGTTCACATTAGATCGAACAACAATTCTGTTACGCATAGCCTAATTCCGCTGAGTATCAGAGAAGAACGTCCGGATTATATGCATCCAGCTTCGCTTCTCCAGTCGCCAGTGACTCCTCCAGCCGGTCAGCATATTCAACAATAGAGCCGTAGAACATGGGAGTAAATCCGAACTTTTCGATAAAGAGGGGTTCCGCTTCGTCAATCCTCTTCTTGGCAACCGCGGCCTCATCCTTTTCATAGTACCCAGTGCCAGGAATCCGCTCGTTTGCCTGCGGCAAGCACTTAAGCTGCCTACACAAGCGCGCCGACCCCTTTGAAAGACCCATAAAGGTGATAGCACCAGAGATTACGCCACCGACGCCCACAACTACCTTGCCAGCGGCATCCCCCACCGTCTGCTTTGTTATCTTGATACCCATGAAGCTCAAGAGCTTCTTCAGGATCGGATACCAACTGGTCTTGGTTAGCGACTGGCGAGCGACCTTTTTCGCGACCGCCTCTTGGGCGTTTTTGGCGATTACGGTTAGCATCGAATTCGCGCTGCCTACACCCATCATCACACCGAGCAACACTGCCATTTCGTAGAGAGTCTCGTCATCAACGTCGTCACATTCTTCAAAAAAGGTCTGCCAGCCATACAGGTATGCCAGTTTCTGCACAATCCTGAATGCGTGCACGTAGTATTGCGTAATATCGGCAGGAATGGTGCCCACCATCGCGACACCTCCGGGAAGACCCGCTGCAAAGGAAAAGGCGGTTGACTTCTTTGCCTCAAAATCAATTACTTCTCTAGCAATTCTATCGAACAGGCCCACATCGATTCCGGCGGTAACGGGGGTCGTTTCCACGGCAAACTCGACGACATCTTTATGGACACCCTTCCTCCTCAGCTCCGAGCGGAGGAAATGGGGCCGATCAATTCTCGCTCCCTTAAGCCGAGCAACTTTTTTCATAAAGTCAATCAAAAATCTCTGGGCCTCCGCCAACTGCTCATCGCTCTTGTCTTTTAACTCTGCAAAAGCCGAATCAACGAGAACAGCGACCCCAAGGCCCTCGCCCACGTTTTTCTTTCCAAGCAGCCTGACGTCCATACAGCCTTCCAATCAATGACCTGTATCGTCTTTTCGGACACGCGTTCAAGAGGAACCTATTTTCCCCTAGAATGCAGGGCAACAGACGAAAGGACGAGCCATGGCAGACCAGCCGGCGAAATACACCGACGAGTTCAGGCGCGAGACGGCCGACTACATCATCTCGACGGGCAGGCCCATCACCGAGTGCTGCGCCGAGCTCGGGCTGAATTCCAAGACGGTGAACAAGTGGGTGCAGAACCGCAGGCGCGAGCTTTCCGGCGGGCCCGGCCCCAAGGCCGAGGACCGCGAGCTGCGCGAGGCCAGGAGGCGCATACGCGAGCTCGAGATGGAGAGCGCCTTCCTGAAAAAAGCCGCGGCCTTCTTCGCCAGAGAGCAGGGGTGGCCGCGCGCCACCGGCTGATGCTGGCGGGGAAGGCCGAATACCCAATCACGCTCATGGCGAGGATCCTTTGCGTGAGCAGGTCGGGCTTCTACTCGTGGCTCTCCAACGGCTGCCCCGAAGACGACCGGTCGGCCGAGCGCGAGGCCGTGAGGCGCGTCTGGCTGGAGTCGGACCGCAGGTCCGGCGCGAGGTTCGTGGAGTGCCTCCTGCCCGCCGAGTTCTCCGGATTGACCCCGTATCGGGTGCGCAGGCTGATGCGCGGGCTGGGCATACGCGGCCGCACGCCAAGCCAGCGCAGGCGCACCGCGATTCCCGACCCCAAGGCCGAGCCCAGGCCCGACCTGGTGCGCCGCGACTTCACGAGCCCGGTCCCCACCTGCAAGCTCGTGGGCGACATCACCTACCTGCGCGCCGGCGAGGGCTGGCTGTACCTGGCGACCGCGATCGACCTGACCACGCACATGGTGGTTGGATGGTCGCTGTCGAGCCGCATGGCCGCCGACATCGCGGTGGCGGCGCTGGAATCCGTCAAATCGCGAGGATACGTGGCGGGCAACGCCATATTCCACGCCGACCGCGGCGCCCAGTACACCAGCGGGCTTTTGGCCGAATGGGCGCGCGACAACGACGTGCGGCTGTCCTGCGGCCGCACCGGCAACTGCCGCGACAGCGCGGTGGCCGAGTCGTTCTTCGCCACGCTGAAGAACGAGATGTACTACCGCAGGCGATTCGCCACCGGGGCCGAGGCCGGGCACGCAGTCGTCGAGTTCATCGAGGCGTACCACAGCAGGCGGGGGCCGCATTCCTCGATAGGCTACAGGGTGCCGGCCGAAGCCATGGCCGACTTCTTCGAGCGGCCCGATCCCAAGCCCGACGCGATGCCTATGGCAGCGTGATTCCTCTCAATTCCGTGTCCGAAATCTTGACACAGGTCAATGTGCGCCGCGCGGGCTATCGCGTTCTGCGACAGGCCGGACGCACGGGGTGACGCATAATTTCTTTCGCAAATTGACAACCGCATAGCGGAACACGGCCCGCGCCCCGTCATATGATCTCTAGCGGCTAAACAACAAATCAACGACGAAAGGGGCACGGGCCGTGTCTGCGAACATCGTAACAGCCGACGAGGAGTCGCTGCGCAAGGACATAAAGAATCTGGTGAGGAGGACCGTCGAGGAGACGCCCGACGCGCTGCTCGACGAGGAGGCGTCCGAGCTCGTAGGGGCCGGGCGCTACGAGAGGACGGCGGGCCGGGAGGCATACCGCAGCGGCCACTACGCGAGAAAGCCCGTCACCGGGGCCGGAGAGGTCGAGCTCAACGTGCCGAAGCTGCGCGGCGCGACCTTCCAGACGGCCGCCATCGAGCGCTACCGCAGGCGCGGGACCTCGGTCGAGGAGGCCATCGTCGAGATGTACCTCGCGGGCGTCTCGACCAGGAGGATCGAGGACGTCTCCGAACTCCTGTGGGGAGCGCCGGTGTCCTCCGGCACCGTCTCCAACCTCGACGAGAGGGCCTTCGCGTCCATCGAGGCCCGGCGCCAGAGGCCGCTCGAGGGCGATCGCCCTTACGTCTTCGTCGACGGCATCTACCTCAAGCGCAGCTGGGGAGGGTCCTACGAGAACGTGGCCGTGCTGGTCGCCATCGGCGTCAACTCCGCCGGCGACCGGGAGGTCATCGGCTGCGCGGAGGGCTACACCGAGTCGGCGGACTCGTGGCGCGAGTTCTTCTCACGGCTCAAGGGGCGCGGGCTCTCCGGCGTGCGGCTCGTCACCGGCGACAAGTGCGCGGGGATGCTCGGTGCGCCCGGGGAGGTGTTCCCCGGGGCACGCTACCAGCGCCGCACGGTCCACTTCTACCGCAACGTGTTGGGAAGGGTGCCCGTGACCAGGAGGAAGGCCGTGGCGCGCATGCTGAAGGCGATCCACGCGCAGGAATCGCGCGAGGCGTGCTCGAGGAAGGCGGCGGAGGTGGCGGGCGAGCTGGACGGGATGAGGCTCGGCGCGGCCGCAAGGACGGTGCGCGACGGCTTCTCCGAGACTCTCGCCTACACGGACTTCCCGCCGGAACACTGGCGCAGAATCCGGACTAATAACGGTATCGAGCGCATCAACCGCGAGATCAGGCGGAGGACGAGAGTCGTAGGGACCTTCCCGGACGGCAACTCGGCCCTGATGCTGGTGACGGCGAGGCTGAAGTACATCGTGGGGCACGAATGGGGCAAGAGGAGGTACCTGGACATGTCGAAGCTGGAGGAGATGGACGAGCTGAGCAAGAAGGCGGAGGGCTAGAGCAAGGCGGGGCCGAGGCCGCCTCGATCAATTTGCGAAAGAATCTTGACGGTACCACGCACGGAGCCTGAGGGCCTCCCTGGCCCTTATCCTTCTCGCCATGCTGTACCTCCTTGGTCTCGGCTGCATGGACAGCCAGAACGTACCAGGGGGACGGTGCCGACGGGAATATCGGCGGTGCCGAACGGCAATATTCGGGATATGAGCGGACGGTGCGTAAGCGCAATATCGCCGGTGTCAAAGAGGACGATTACTCAAACAGGTGAAGGAGAGCATCGAGGAGGATAAGGAGATTTACGGTGGCAATTAAGAAGCCAACTCGCCGCGTCATGCCCGTTGGAGAGGCGAGCAAGACCCTCATGGGTAATCAAGACACACGAAACAAAGAGGATTCGACAAGTCGCAAGAAAGGGGAGTGCATCACCTTTTGGGTTACGGAAGAGCAGAAGCAAGAGATGAGCACCTACGCGGCGGAACACAACACCACGGTATCAAGGATCATCATCGAAGGCCTTGAGATACGCATGGGTAAAGGGCAATCTTTAAAGCTTAGCCTTCTGCAATTGCTGCGACTCGATGCGGTCCTATCGATTTGCGCAACGGTGTGACGCGTTATCTAGACTGACGATCGTTTCCGCTGCATTTGCCAGCTCATTATCATGTGAAACAATGATAATGAGCTGTTTCAATTTGTTGTTTCTGACATACGAAGCGAGTTCGGCTCGGCTTGTTTCATCCAATCCAGTTGTAGGCTCATCGAGCACCAAGACTGATGGATTACGGGAAATTGCCGACCACAAGTATACACGGCGCAGCTCACCACCCGAAAGTTCAGGACAACGTTTCTCAAGCAAGCCCTCTATGCTGGTTGTCAACGACGGTAGCTCATTCATATGCTGGTGCTTTGTAAAAAATGGGGTGTTGAAATAATCCAACAGGTCCCGAACCGTCTCATCTGGAGCGAAGCACGGTTGGGGGCAGCACGATATCGTGTCTGAACGTATGTAATCCAAATTGCATTTTTCAATCGGCATGTCGTTGTATGTTACTTTGCCTGTCGATGGATACAGCCCAAGGAGCAGGTAAAGGAGCGACGTTTTTCCTCTTCCATTTTCTCCGGTTATGCAGTATGTTCCAGGGCCGGAGAAATCGAAGGAAAATCCGTCAAGAACCTTTCGGGGAGATCCGTCTGGAAGGGGTACCGTAAAATCCAACTTGGAAACAGAAATGCGATTTATTGTGTCAATCTTGACTAAACCTGTCTGATCTTGCTCTGGTTCCGGTCCTACCTTTCCCATGGCGCTCATCCTGTCCCACGAAGCCTTGGCATCCTGATAGGACTTGAACAGGTTCATCGTGTTTTTCAAGGTTTTAAATAGGACGGCAAAATATGCACCGACGATGGTGTATTCGCCTATCGTCATGGTTCCATTGATGATTCGCACTCCGGATACGATGAGTATTATCGCTTGAAACACGGCAGCAAAAAGGCTGTCAATCGATGTTAGTGAGAATGAGAGCTTTCCCGAGTGCAAGACCTTTGGAAAATACTTTTCAAATCCGGTGTCAAGTGCTAGCTCGCTTTTATTGTATGAAGACGTTAACTGAATGTTGAGAATCTGATTCAACTGCGATGCTATTACGGCATAGAAAGCGCTATCTGCCTCCTTCTTCTCGTACATGACTTTATATAGAAGCTTTCGCAATCCGGTAATAACGAAGAGATATGCCACAAGAAGGAGGATGGAGAATAGTGCGAGGAGTGGATCAACCGACCATATGACGAGCAACACGAAAGGAATGGCGACAACAGACAGGGGAGCGCTGATAAAGTTTGTTAGAACGAAAGAAGAAACAACACCTGAGTCAGTGAAAATCCTTTGCGTCGTATAGGCTGAGTCGGTTGTTCGGTTCGTCAGAAAATTAACTCGCTCAAAGCGCAAGACGGTTTCCCTGAGTAGGTCAAAAGAAAGCTTTGTGGATATACGGATAGATAACGTTCCTGCAAAATATGAAAATAAGGCAGAAAAGACCCCTATTGAAGCTACGAGGAGCGCAAAAAGCACAGCATCCTTCTCGCTGCGATTGGCAAGAAGGAAATCTAAGAACTTTCCGTTCACATATGGTGCGGCATAGGAAAGGGCGATTCCAATCGTCGTGATGGCAATGAACGTGAAAGCACCCTTTGTTTTACTAAACTTCGATAAGACGTACCGAATCAAGAATGGCCCCAATCTATCAGGTATGAAATACCAACTGATGACACCTTACACCGCGGTTCGGCGGAAACGAAGCGGCGACTAATCGGCACGAGCGCTTCCATAGAGAGTCTTTGCGAGCTGGATCCTCATAGAAACGGGAATTTTATGTTCGATCAATAGGCCGCGCACGGCAGTCGGACGGCTGAAAAATAAAACAGCCGTCCGACTAAAGCTGTAATTTTTTGCATTGTTTGTTGGGCATGCGCCTGAAGTTTCATGCAATAGGAAATCCATTATGACCATGGTCGAAATGTGAACACTACGATCGTTAGCAAGGAGACGCCAAGACCGGCAAAGATTATGATGAGCGGCAGAATGAAAGCCGCCGATGCCGATAATGGGATTTGGGACGCAAAGGCAATGATGCCCGCGAGAACGAGACCGGCTCCCGTCAACGCTATTCCGAGTCCGACCAATCTGGCAACAAGAGGAATCTTCTCGCTTGGAATATGAGCGATATGGTAACTGTGAATCAGGCCGGGATTGCCGGTCTTTACCATTAACACCCCGACAACGAGAAAGCAGATTCCTCCTATCATGCCGCCAATGGATGATCTTAGCGCTTCAGGACTCATTGCTCGTCTTGGCCACCTTGCTCGCTGAGGGGAAGTGCTGCGGCAAAAGTGATGAGGACCAGTTCATAGGCTCCAACTGCGGTGACTCCGACCGCCACATTTGCTCCCCACACGATGTAATACATGTCGAACCAAGTTTCCGTTCCAAGAGTCGATGCTCTGGTCGGATTCATGTTGTCTACTACGGGCTTCTCGTACATTTAACCCAACATCTCCTTCAACGATGAGTTCAACAGTTCATCCGCGGTATCATCAATCAGGTCAACGTGTAGATCACCTCCCATATCTATATCGCAAATTGTGTCGGACATACGCTCCATGTCGTCAATGGTCCACATGTGGTTACAGAGGTCTTGAACCAGTTTTGTGGACCAAATTGAGCTAAGTCCGTTGTTCCAGTAATCCTCAAGAGGGTGGTTTCTGATGTTGCCAACCACTAACGGGATATACGGAGAAACGACGATGTCGCCGTTTGCGTGCACTGAAACCTGATCTAATAGATATCGGTTGTCAGAGAAGCGAATTAGATGGTCGACGGGGTCGCCCCATTGCGGTCGGACATTCGGACGCTTCCGAAGGAAGTCGTCCTCTTGAATGGCGTGAATCAACGTACGGTATTGGGAATAGTCCGGTCTAATAAATGTGTTCTTTCGCGCACGGCCCAAAACCATGAGGGGTTGGACACGTAGTTCGATAAAGTCACGCGGGGTCCTCTTCGGCCTGTTAGATTTGGTTCTAATAGTGAGATGACATCGGGAAACTGTTCGGTGTTGAACGACGTGGGCGTAAATGCGATAGCAAGGTGCAAATCGGAATGGTTGAGTACGGTGGCAACTGCTTCTTCGACGATTTCGAAGGCTCTCTCATGTCCCCTCAGCCTATCGTGAGCTGACCCAATGCCGTCTAGGCTAAATTGGACGCTTTTGAGTCCGGAATCTTCTAAATCTCGGAGAAGGGATTCCGTGAGGAGAAGCCCGTTGGTTACCAGGCTCGCTGCAACATTCCCATCTCGCAATATGGGAAGGCAGCGCAAGATATCTTTACTGCGCAACAAGGTTTCTCCTCCACAGAAACACATGCTGTAAAGCGACATGTCTGCCATTTCCTTTGCGAAAACAAAAAGTTCATCTGAGGTCAACTCGTCGTGCATGACCTCATTCTCGCCGCTGCTGTTATAGCAGTGCAGACATCTCAAGTTGCACTTGTTTGTTATGTCAAGGGCGACGTGATGTGGCGCTCTGAGAACGTTGGTGTACTTGTTTTCCGAAACTCGTCCCATGGTTCCTCTTAACAGACTTCTGAAAAACAGTATACATTCATGCAGTCGCCGTCGCTGCACTCACCTGGAAAAGTGCCAGCGCAAGTGAATTCTGGCTCATTGATAAGATTTCGAATTCCTTCGTTTGATGCAATTTCCTTGCTGGTTAGGTTCAGGTGGAAAAAATTGGGAACATCGCAAAATTCTTGACGATAGAAGCTGGCCGCAGCGGCAATACATTGAACGGCGATGCTTGCGGGGCACAAAAGAAGACAGATGTCTGCGTATCTGAGTAAAGGATTGCTGGAGGGGGCGAGGCCGAGTAGACCGGTTGGTCTCCCTGACTCATATACAATGAAAAATTCCTTGCTCAGATTGAACAATCCGTTTCGCACCTCTAGCGGTCGTTCATACTGCTCGACGGAAAGAGGCCAACCGTAGACAATTGTGGGACTTTCTGGTTCTGATGAGCTCGCCTGGCCTGGTATTCCATCCTCTTGGCCGCCTCGTGCTCGCGCGTCCCCAAATCGAAGTGCTCCTTCGTCGGCATCCGCGTGCAATCGCAGACAGGGGCCCGGAAGCACCCCGCATGTTCCCTGCCCACGCCGTTCTCCGCGGTCTTCACCACGATGACGCCGTCCTTGTCGGGGGACATCTCCGTCCACTCCCAAGGATGAATCAGGTCGTCGGCGTGCTCGCTGTAGGATGTCGACCCCGTACCGCCCGAAGGCCCCCTGCTCGAGCTGGTTCCCATGGTGTGCCGCGTCGTCTTCCCGACTAGCTCGGTGAAATACTGGCGGTCCTCGGCCTCGCCCAGTTTCATGGCGACCTTGACGCCGCAGTTCGCCAGGATCTTCTTCCGTCCGTCGCGCTCGCCGTACTTGTTCAGCTGAGAGATGTTCTGGACTGCGCCCATCCAGAACAGGTCGTACGAGCGCCCAAGGCTGAGAAGGCTAGGCAGGCACTCGACCTTCGGCAGGTTCCCCCATTCGTCGCCGAGGATGGACACCGGCCGCGGCAGCTTTCCACCAGCTGCGTCCGCGATGGAATACACGGCAGCGTAGAGCTGCTCGAACAGGACCGCCGCGATCGCGTTGTAGGGGGAGCCCTCGTCCATCACGTGGAGGAACAGCGCGGTCTTCTCGCTCAGGATTCTACTCGGATCGATATCATCGCCCGAGACCATTCGCGCAATCGGCGCCGAAGCGTAGATCCTCAGGTTGACCTTTAGCGTGGAAACGATGCTCCTCAGCTCGTTGCCGCCGCTCGAGATGAACTGTGAGGCACGCGAGCGGGCCGGATGCCCCTGCGTCAGGGAACGGAACAGGCCCTTCAGCGGCTCACACGGATCCTCGCCGGCCCCCTCCGTCCCCAGGCACATGATGTGGTAGACCGTCGCGAGGTGCTTGCAGCCCCGCGGGCAGCCCTCGTCCAGCACGACCAGAAGGATCGTCGCGGCGAGCAGCGACCGCGCGGATTCCGTCCAGTGACTCGCCTTCGCATCGCCCTCCCCGGCGATGAGCGTACGGGCGACGGCATCCGCGGCCTGCTCAGCCCCCGGCAGATCCCCCCCCGTTCGCGAGCCTATCGACCATTTCCAGTGGATTGAACGTGTCGCTCTTCTCGGGATGCTGGGCGTCCAGCAGAAGCACCCGGTACCCGCGACGCTCCAGCTCGTCGCCCGTCAACTCGACGAGCTCGCTCTTCACATCGGACACGATAATGGTCTGCGGCCTCGATTCCCCGTCATCCGCCTCATACGTCAGCAGACCAATTGTCGGGATCAGCAGCGATCTTGATTTTCCGGCACCCGTTGAGCCGTCGAGGAACATGTGCCGCCTCGGTTCGAACAGATACTTGGAGCCGAACAGCGTCTTCTCAAACCCGTACACGAATCCTCTGCTTTTCGGCTGTCCGTGCCCGTCCCAAATCTCCGAGCCCCGGATGGTCTCCGGCCCCGTTTTCACCCGTGCCTCCCCAAGTACACCTCCGTCGGCGGCTCGCTCCTTCGAGGAAGCCGATAGCTGCATGAGCACGAATACCGACAGGAACAGCGCGAACGAGGCGAGGCAGCCAGGGACGCAATGAGGCCCCACGTTAATCCACCACCAAATGGTGTTATCCACGCTCAGGGTGAATCCGATCGAGCTCAGCTCGATTGGAAATCCGAGGATCATGCAATCGAGGGGAATGGCGATAAGTGGCGCAAACCCCGCGGTAAGCAGCGCTGCGAAAACCAGCGCCATGACCAGCTTCTCCTTCACGAGAACCACCTACTCTCTCGCACGGGCGAGTAGGTCGTTGACCCAGCCCACCGCCGTCGAGACGATTGAAGTCGCCCGGTTGAGATTATTGAGGACGACCGGATCGGACCCGTAGGTGTTGAGGGCGCGGACCGCCTGGTTGAGGTTCGTGCCGATCTTCTTCAACTCAGTCCTGATACCGGCAAGTTCCCCCGCGTCGGCGACCCTGACCGGCTTCTCGCCGCAGAGCAGGGCGGCATCGCGCATGAAGGAGGACGGCGGCATGTTCATGGCCGCCGCCTTCTCCTCGATAGCCTTACGCTGCGACTCACTCATCCGTACGTTGATATGCGTATTCATGGAAGTCATAACCATCCAATCCGAGCGGGGCCGACGCATCGGCCCCGCCCCTTTTATTAAGTTGAAATTGTTTGGAGCATCTGACCGATGCGCCCAATCCTCGCCCTCGCCCAGACATCGAAGGGGACTCCCGGCAAGCTGCCGAGATATATACGGTATGGCCGCCATTGTTCTCTATAGATATCGAGAGCATCGAGCAGGCGCTTCCGTTCCCAAATGAGCTCATCGGCCGAGAGCAGAGGAAGATCCCTGTTCTCGGCGCGCGCGAGCTCATCGGACGACAAGCATGGATTGGGAGCCCGGTATCCACCAATGTAGGGTCCGGGCTCCATAATTAGCCGATTTCGGTAAACGTCGCTGCTGGTGCGTTGAACTCAAACTCGACAATACCGCAGGAACCGTAACGGTTCTTTGTGATTGAAGCAATGACGGGCCGTTTTTTAAGCAACATATTGGCATTACGCTCTTCGGGCTTATCGCCCTTAATAGAAAGCGACATAACGAGATCTGCCGAATACTCGAACATGTTGCACCCGCCTATCGCCTGAAGCCCGGTGGTCTGCTTGTCGTAATTAACGCGGTTAATTGATGAGATAGCGAAGAGCGGACAATGGGCCTCATCCACGATTCGGCGGAGCTCGGAAGCGACGAGCTTGAGGCCGATACGCTCGTCGGCAATGCGCAGTTCCTGCGGCAAAGAGACGATTTGCGCGTAATCAACAATAACCAGTGGCGGTTCGCCATGTTTATCGGCAACCTCTTCGATTGCCTTTCGCATCCCGGCATATTTAATTTCACCAGGAATGATATACATTCGCTCGGCGATGCTGCGGGCGTAAATGTCGAGAACCTTCTCGAAGAGCCCGCGTTTGTCCTCAGACATGCCATCGCCGTTCATATCATCGTGCGTGAGCTCGCCGCCCGAGATGCGGGTGAGGCTCTTCGCGAGCATGCTGTCTCGCCCGAGCTCGCCCTCAAAGATGACCACCGGATGGCCAGCAATGGCCCATCCGTCGGCGATTTGCTGCATAAACGTTGTTTTGCCCGTACCGGGTCCGCCGGGGACGATGCACAGGTATTGACGAAGGCCTCCGAGGATAGTATCCAGCGCACCGTGTTCGATATGCCCAAGCGGCCTATTCTTTAAGATACGCAAGGCGGTCTCGTCGAGGCCGACGCTCATGGGATTTAAAGCCGGCACGGTTCGCTCGCCTCCAATTCATGGAGGTATGCAAAGAAGCTCGATTCAAGGATGTAAATGCGGCGGTGCAACGCAATCGCGCGCCCGCTCTCCTTCATCATCTTCGAGGCCGTAACCGGACTCAAGCCGGTTATCTTGCACACTTCAGCGATGCCAAGAAGGCGCTCGTGGCCCAAGTTGGAATCAGAAGAAACCGCAGTTGATGCTTGTACGGCAGCGTACGGTTCAGGCTCTACAATCATGGTAGAATCCTTTCAGGCTAGCTCGCCCCTCCCCCTTCGTCGCCAAACTTAGATAGGGAAGGGCGGGCGGCTTTTTAATCAATGACCGAAAATAAAATAACTCCTTTCAAACAAGCTGGTCAGGCGCTTACTGTTTATATTGTGACACTGTCTGTTTCACAATCATATCTAGTTACAGTTCTAATTTCTAATTCACTTTCTGACTGTATAGACTTTATTGTCTGACTGATTTAATATATATACAACGATGATTGGAGTGGTTATGGGACGTTTACCATTATCCGGAAGTAAGATGCGGAAAATAAAGTTCGGAACAACTGTTCAGGCGACGACCCCGGAGAAAATCGAAGAGCTACGCCTCAAGAACCCCGAATCAGTCAGAAGCACCGGCGAGGCTATCGACTATCTATGCAACCTGCTCACGGGGTTGCAGCCGAGGGTCGCCAGGGCCCTCGATGAGGCGTGCCTCAGGGAAGCTCGGCAAATCACCAATGAAATGAAGGCCCTTCCCGTAGACGGATCCGAAGAAATGAGTTTTAGTCAATTGGAACTTTATCGAGAGCAATTCCAGAGGCTCCACGACCATTTCTCTTTATATTGCGAGAAAGAGGAGAGGCCCCAGGGAATGCGACGGGTCGATCTCCTCGGCGGCGATTTCGCTGTCCTCCCCTCCTCTTGGACTTTATTGGAAACAGAGGAATGCGCGAAGTCTTGCAGCCAGGTCGGAATTATTGAAATTCGCGGCGGCGCAAAATACGATGCGCCTCATTTTGCCTTCTTCCATAACGGAGAGTACAGTCAAAAGGACAAATTGCAGCGCGCAACCAAACTCTGGCCCCGCATGACCGACGTGATGCGCGACGAGGTCAAACTGGTCACAGATGATGAGGGACATTACCTAAATATGGACGAGCACCTAGCCGCCCCCATCATCTGTTATTTCAACCTTCTAGATGCCAGCTACTATCAGTCTATGGAGCTGGAGCCGCCATATGGCGCAATGATCTACCGAAACAATGTCGCTTAAAAAAGAGGCCCCAAAGGGGCCTCTTTTTTAGCCCTTTTTAGCCCTTCAGCAGATCATCCAGCACTGATGCTGCCTTCTGGTCATTTGCCTCGATAAAGTGGCTATAGATAGACAGCGTCGTCGATGGGCTAGCATGGCCCAAACGCGCCTGGATCGTCTTAATGTCCGCATTGGCACCAACGAGCAAAGTCGCTTGCGTATGTCTAAGCTCATGAGGCTTCAGCCCGCTATAACCCGTATAGCGGGTACGTTTGACGCCGTCACTCCCAATGACTTCCCTGCTCTCCTTAAAAGTACCGAAGCCGTTTTTCGCCGCAAACAGCCTAAACGCCCTTGAATAGTTATGTCCATCCATCCGGGTCACAAGAGCCCGTTTGCCGTTGGCGGCGTCAACGATCCCAATGGAATGGACAATGGGCGTTTCTCCAGTCTGCCCCACTGCAAAGGAATCGAACTCACTCCGCTGAATGGCTTTCCACCTGTCCAGATAGTCGGCAAGTTCATTTCCAACCGAAATCTTACGCCTGCTCATCTTTGATTTAGGCGGCCTCAATGTCCTGTCGTTCGTATATTGCTTTACTATCCTCAGAGTCTTGGCGTCGGGGTCATAATCCTCCCATGAGAGACCAAGGGCCTCCCCCTTCCTCAAACCGCAGAGAAGTAGAAGCATTGTGCATGTGATAAAGGAAGATGGCTTCTCCTCCAAAAGGACCGCAAGAAGCCTTGCCGCCTCATCGGCGCTCAGCGCCTTACGAGCCTCGACATTCTGCTTGGGCAGTTTCACTCCCCTACAAGGGTTTTTGCCCACAAGGTCGTTATCGACGGCATCCTCCATTACCTGTTTGAGTTTGATGTGGATGCGGCGAATTTCACTTTCGCTGAATCGGCCTTCTTTTCTAGCCTTGGCATAAGCAGTGCGAACGTCATCCGATTTAAGCCGAGTGAGATCGGGATTGCCGAACAGCTCGCGTATGTGACGAATGTCCAAACCTTCACGCTCATAAGCAAGAGGTGATCCCATGGTCGACTCCCTGTTCGCGTGAAACCTGTCCGCATAATCTGATAGGCCCAGAGGACCATTGCCACGGTTGGAAGCGCCCTCAAGTTCAGCTCTATAGGCCTCCAGCGCCTTGGCGACTTCACTCGGCCAGTTTTTCGGGTTCTTGCTTCTGCAGTGAACCCTGCGTGACGGACTACGGCGGTACCGTCCTGTCTCCGGATCTTTTCCCAGGGAAAAATAAATCCGATAGACGCCTTTGCTCTTATCGATGCATTCCGATGTGCCGCGAGCGCTTTTCTTAATCGATCCCTGCAATCCAACCCCCCGGTTAGTTTTCATTTAGGCTGTGGGGCAAAGCTATAAAGGCTTTGCCCCACAGCCTAAATGAATTATTTCACTCTTTCAAGTCCTCTTAGGTGTGAAAATGGTGGGATATTTGATTCTAATAGTTAGCTCGATATTTACTATTTATCTATATTTACCTGCGCTTCTTTTAAATTCAGTGAAATTAGCCCCCTCTCGGCAAATGTCAAATTCACGTACTCGTAAAGCGGGGGTCACCGGTTCGAGCCCGGTCGCTGGCTCCATTGCACAAGATAGCCGCCTTCGGGCGGCTTTTTTGTTGCCGATTTCAGTGCGTGTGCGCCAATCCAAGTATCACCACGTCGACAGCTCTCCTATTCAAAAACAAAACCCCGTTAATCGTGATTCCCCTAGGGGAAACACGGTTAACGGGGTCGCAGCGTGATTCCCCTAGGGAATTCATGCCAGCGCACGAACAGCTCAGCCGGGCAGCGCGCTACTCCTGCCAGTAGGCGTCGGCAAGCAGCTTAAAGCAAATCTTCTTGACCGGCTGCGCGCCATCGCCCGGGAACTCGAGCGTGGGCATGTGGGGCTCGCCGGCAACGAACAGCGCGAACTTGTCGTCGGAAAGATCGCCGGCGATCGAGGCGTCGGAATCGACCAGATCGTAGTCGTCCCTCTCGTCAAACTCCTGGACCAGCGTCAGGCTGCCCGTGGCGACCTTAAAGGCCTCGCGACCCTCGACGTCAATCTGCAGGTCGTGATAGCGCTGATGCGTCTCATAGTGGGCCTCAGCCTCGGTACGCGTCGTGGGAGCCATGACGTTCGCAAAGACCTTGTCGCCCAGAATCGGATGGCTGCCGACCTCGAGCTTCGCCGGATCGTTCTCCTCGAGCCAATCGATCAGCACGTCGAGACCCTTGAGCATTCCGCGGTACTCCTCGATATCGCCCAATGCACCGTAAATCATCTAAATCCCCTCTCGGATCGTTTCTTTGGCGGCTACTCGGCAAACGCGTTGCCGACGCTGTTGCCGCCCACATACGTCTCGACCAGGGTGAGGTCGGGATTGAACACGACGAAGTCGGCATCGCGGCCAGGCATGATGCTGCCACATTTATCCTCGACGTGCGCGGAGCGCGCGGGCACCTCGGTCGCCATGCGAATGGCGATATCGGCGCTGGCAATGCCCCAGTCGACGATGTTCTTGACGCCCTGTGCGAGCGTGAGCACCGAGCCGGCGATAGCAGAGCCATCGGCAAGCCAGCACAGGTTGTCCTTCATGATGACGTCCATGCCGCCGCTGGTGTAGCTGCCCTCGGGCATGCCGCCGCAGCCCAGGCAGTCGGTGATCAGCACCGTGTGCTGCCAGCCCTTGGCCTGCAGCAGCGCCTTGATGGCAGCCGGGTTCACATGCTTGCCATCGCAGATGATCTCGGCATAGGTGTTGGGCGTGGCCATGGCGGCCCCGACGACGCCGGGCTCGCGGTGGTGCAGGCCGCGCTGGCCGTTGTAGGTGTGCGTGAAGCAGCTGGCGCCGGCGTTGATGGCGGCGATGCACTCGTCGTAGGTGGCGTCGGAGTGGCCGATGCTGGTCACCACGCCCCTGGCGCCCAGGGCCGCGGCGTAGGCGGCGGCGCCGTCGCGCTCGGGCGCCATGGCGCTCTTGACGATGCGGCCGCCGGCGGCCTCCTGCCACTCGTCGAAGACCTCCTCGGACGGGTCGATCAGAAAAGCGGGGTTCTGGGCGCCCACGTGCTTCATGGTGAAGAACGGGCCCTCCAGGTAGATGCCCTGGATGCGGGCACCGCAGAAGTCGGGGCCGCGACCCTCGTCCGCCTGGGCGATGGCGGCGCAGGCGTCCTTGATCTGCTCGACGCCATCGGTGAACGTCGTGGGCAGCCAGCTGGTGGTGCCGCGGCGGGCGAGCTCGGTCGAGCTGATATCGATACCCTCGGCGTCGTTATCGGTGGTCGAGTGGTTGTAGAAGCCATGGATGTGGGTGTCCACCATACCCGGTGCGATCCATGTGCCCGAGTAATCCTTGATCTCGCAAGCGGGCTCGTCGGCCCGCCAGGCGCCGAAGACGCCGTCCTCGACCATGAGGTAGCCGCCCAGCTGCGGCCCCGCCGGCAGGAAGAACTTGTCGGCCTTGATAGCATACGTGCTCATCTATGCTCCCGTACCCGCAGTGTGTTTAAGGGCGGGTCAAAAACCACTGCATTGTTAATTTGAGCGATTGTTCATTGCCTTCTACCGCTCGGCACACTTTGCACCCGTCGCAAAACACGCCAAGCCGTTTATACCCAATAACACTAGACGGCGCGGTTGTGGTAGACCTTGTACTTAAACTGGTCGGCGCGCGCAACCGAACGCGTATACTCGATGACCTCGTTGCTCATGTCATAGGTGGTACGAATCAAATCCAAGACCGGCGCGCCTTCGGCAATCTCGAGCAGACGAGCGTCGGAATGACGGGCAATACTCGCATAGAACTCTTCCTCGGCCAGGCGAACTTTCTCGTGATAGTCCTGCTCGATCATGTCGTACAGCGATTTGTTCTCAATCATGGGGCGCTTAAGCGCAAAGAACTTGCGGCTCGGCAAATACGTACACTCAATCATCAGCGGCACACCGTCGGCAATGCGTAGACGCTTGATCTTGTACAAACGCTCGCCCAGACGCGCATTCATCTCTACGGCAATATTCTTGTCGGCCTCGACCTCGGTAAACTCAAGAATCGTCGTCTTGGGTACACGGCCGATTGCCTTCATCTGCTCGGTAAAGCTATAGGTCTGCGTGAGGTTTGCCGTCTGCAGAGAGCGATCGCACACCATGGTCCCACGGCCGCGCTGACGAACCACCAAGCCCAGGCGCTCAAGCTCCTGCAGGGCAAGGCGAACCGTCGTACGCGAGAGCCCGTAGCGCTCCGACAAGTCTCGCTCAGACGGCAAATAGTCGCCGGGTCGAAGTTCGTGATCGATTTTATCGGTCAGCAAATCGACGAGCTGATCGTACAGAGGTTGTTTGCGCGCTCCCATTGCCATAATGATACCTGCCGGATAAATGACTCGAAATTGGTTGTAACCAGACACCACGTACTATAGCAGTTTTAATGGAATAACAGCAGGTCAACCCATATATTTCAATTTTTACGAGTAGATAAGCTTTACACTGTAATACCAATCTCTCCCGCAACGCAAAAAGCCCGTTAGAACGATGTCCGTTCTAACGGGCTTCATCAGATATTTCGGCTACGCACTCGGAAGCTCAGGCGAACCTTACGCAAACAGGCCGTAGATGCTGATGTTGGCCTTGGCGTACAGGCCGTTGGCGTACCCGGTCCACTTGGAGCTGGCGCTGGAGGCCTGCGAAGAATACTGCTGATAGGCGGTGTAGTAGGCGGTCATGGCCTGCTTATAGGTTGCGCTATCGGCGGTAAAGGCGTCGTTGGCGAAGGCCTTAGCGTAGGTGCTGTTCTCGTCCTTCCAGGTGCCCTTCTCGCTATCCCACTCGTCACCGGCAAGGTTGATGATGTAGTCGGCATAATCCTTGCTCGCGGTGTCCTCGTTGCCGTCGGAAGGCTCGGTTGGAGCGGTCGGCATACTCGCACTATCGCCCGCCTTCTTCTTGTAGAGCTTCTGCAGCGTCGCGGACTGACGGACAATCTGCTTGGCCTGGTCCTTGGACACGCCATACTGCTTGGCCATGGTCTTGTAGTCGGAGGTGCCGATAGAATCCTCGGCGTACTTCTTCATTTCCTTAGAAGAGACAGTGATGCCCTCGTCCTCGGCAGCATCGAGTAGGATCTTGTTGCGCACATAGGACAGGATGACGTCGGCGGACGGAGCGGTGTAATTACCATCGCTATTCTTGACTTTATCGAGGCTATACTGGCTCTCGATGGCCTCGCGCGCGGTGATATCGCTCTTCTTGCCGTTGTAGCTATAGCTTGCCACAGTCGAATCGAGCTGGTCCTCGGTGAGGGTAGCCGAGCCGACACCCTTGCCGCCAAAGCCGCCATTGCCAATAAAGAAGCCGACCACCGCAGCAATCACGACGGCGACCACAAAGGCGGCAATCATCGTCTTTTTGTGCTTGGATGCATGGCCGTCCTCGGCGGAGTCGTCGTCCTCGTCCTGCTCCTCGGGCATCAGATTCTCGTCAGCGGCATCCGCGGCAATCTGAGCCTCCAGGCGGGCGTCCTCCTCCTCGGCGGTCGTGCCGGCGGCAATATGTTCGGCAGACGTGCCGGCGACCAGATCGATCTTCTCGTCCTCATCACCGTCGGGGCCTTCGCCGCGCTCGATGATCTGGATGCCGTCGATCTCGTCCTTCTCGTCCTTCTTTTGAATCAGACCCATAGTCAGCTACTCCTTATTGGGAACACAATCCCTAACAGAATACGCCCGACGAGGCGCCGGGCATATTGATTCTTAGGTTATACGCAAACACTTAAGTACTATTTAGGCGTTTGCAGCCTGCATGTCTTAGGCCAAGTGCTCAATAACGGCATCGGCGAAGGCCTGCGTACCCACCGCACCCTCGACGGAACCGGTCTGGGCACGACGCACGTCGCCGGTAACCTGCTTACCCTCGTCGAGCGTGGCGGACACGGCGGCGCGGATACGATTGGCAGCATCGTTCTCGCCCAGATGATCGAGCATCATAGCCGCAGACAGAATCTCGGCCGTGGGGTTGGCGATATCCTGACCAGCGATATCGGGCGCGGAGCCGTGCGTTGCCTCGAAGATGGCGCAGTCGGCACCGATGTTGGAGCCGGGGGCCATACCCAGGCCACCCACCAGGCCAGCGCACAGGTCGCTCACAATGTCACCGTACAGATTGGGCAGCACCAGGACATCGAAGTCGTCGGGGTTTTGGACCAGGCCCATGCAGGTGGCGTCGACGATCTTGTCGTTGAACTCAATATCAGGATAGTTGGCGGCCACCTCGCGCGCCACGTGCAGGAACAGGCCATCGGTCGCCTTCATGATGTTGGCCTTGTGCACGGCCGTCACCTTTTTGCGGCCGCAGCGGCGGGCGTACTCAAAGGCATACTCCACAATACGGCGGCTCTTGGCGATGGAGATCGGCTTGATCGAGATCGCGGAATCGGCGGCGAAGGTCTTTTGGCCCGAACGCTCGACGAGCTGCGAGAGCTCCTCGACCTCGGCAGCGCCCTCATCGAACTCGATGCCGGCGTAGAGGTCCTCGGTGTTCTCGCGCACGATGACCAGGTCGACGTCGCGGAAGCGCGAGCCGTCGCCCGGCTGCGACAGGCAAGGGCGCACGCAGGCATACAGGTCGAAGTGCTTTCGCAGGGCCACATTGACGCTGCGGAAACCCGTACCGACCGGCGTGGTGATGGGGCCCTTGATAGCAACCTTGGTCTCGGCGACCGCGTCGAGCACGTGCTGAGGCAGTGGCGTGCCAAACTCGTCCATGACGCCGGCACCGGCCTCTTGGACGTTCCAATTGATCTGGACACCGGTGGCCTCGACCACGCGGCGCATGGCCTGCGTAATCTCGGGACCGATACCGTCACCGGGAATCAGGACTACATCGTGCGCCATAATCTGTTACTCCTCGTCTTCGGCGGCCTCAGATTTTTTAACGCTAGCACGCTTCTTCTTTTTGGAGAGATCCAGGCCAAAACGTTTAACAAGCATTTCGTAAATCTCGCTCGAACGGGCCTTGAGATAGCTGCCCTTGCCGTTCTCGGCATCGAACTTAAGGCGCAGCGCAAGCTTCTCGGCGACCTCGGCGTCGATCTCGCCCTGGCCAAACTCGTACAGGCAACCGAGCATATCGCGATACTCGAGGTCGCCGTGGTAGCACTGGATGGCCTCGTCCAGGATGGGCCAAGCCTCGCGCGAACGCTCGACGCTCGTGGCGCCCCACACGCACAGCAGGCGGAAGGCGGCATAGCGCAGCGTGGAGGAAATCTCGTCGAACAGCGCGGTCTCGGCGCCCTCAAAGGCATCGCCCAGCTGCTCGGGGCAGGTAGTGGCGAGCGCAGCTAAGGCATCGAGAGCCTCCCAGCGGGTCTGAGCCTCGGGGCGGTCGAGTGCCTCGATCAGCGCGGGCACGCAGGGCACGACGCGCTGCGGATCGCGCTCGGCAAGCAGGTGCAGCACGCGGGCGGCAAACTGACGGATGCGGCGCGTGGGGCAGCCGAGCTCCTTGACCAGACGGTCGACGGCGTTCTCGTTCTCCTCTGCCAGCTGAAGCTGTGCCAGCTCCTCGTCGGTGAGCTGTTCGTCTTTGTTTTCTGCCATAGTTACCTCTTCTTACTATTTCTTAGCGTGCTTGCCAGCACCCTTGCTGTCATCGGTGACCGAGATGAGCTGTCGGTCGGCCGCGCCATTGCGACGCGCACGGCGGCGTTCCTCAGCGTCGCCCGCGTCGGCGGCGGCGCGATGAGCCTTGTTGACGTTAAAGACCTCGTCGTGCTTGCGCCACGGACCGACGGACTCGCCAAAGCTCATCTTAAGACCGGCGATAAAGCCGCCGAGCCAGCCGATTGGCGCAAACTGCACCAGCGGGAACAGCGAGAACACCCAGGTCAGTAGGACGACTGCCGCCGCGCCTGCAAAATTGGCGATCCAGTAGTCGCGCTTGGTGATGACGCGCTTTTCGCACGCCCACTGGCCGCACAAAAAGCCGATGTAGATCGCAAAGAGAAAGAGCACCAGCGCGAGCACCACGAACGTCCAGCTCATGGGCGCTACTCCCCGTGATGGTGGCCGCAGCAGCACTCGTGGCCGTCATCATGGCCGTGGCCGCCGCAGCACTCGTGGTCCTCGCCATGGTGGTGGCCGCAACCGCAATCATGATCGTCGCCGTGCTCGCCGCAACCGCAGCCGTCCTCGTGAGCGCCATGCTCTTCGGGACGATACTGCGACCAGTCCAGACCGGCGGCGATGGCGTCGGCCTCCTCCTTGTAGAGAACCGTGATGGCCTGGGTGCCCAGCTTGGCACCACCGATGGCGTCGAGCATGTCGTAGAGCGTAAAGGCCACGTCGGCACCGGGCAGCGCGAGCTCGCGATCGTCGGCGTAAGCGAGCGCCAGGCGCAGGTCCTTAATGAAGTGCTCAACCATAAAGCCGGGCTTGTAGTCGCCGTCGAGCGCCTTGGGCGCCAGGCTCTCCATGGCGCCGGACTTACCGGTGCCGCCCAGGATCATCTGACGGGTCTTCTCCAGATCGAGGCCGCTCAGCTCAGCAAACGCCATGGCGTCTGCCATGCCGACCATACAGGCGCCCAGCGACACCTGGTTGGCGAGCTTGGCAGCCTGGCCCTTGCCGGCGCCGTCGAAGCAGCAGATGGTTGCCGCAAAGGTGGAAAGGATATCGCGGACCGGCGCGATGTCGTTCTCGGTAGCGCCTACGATAGCCGTGAGCGTACCGGCGATAGCGCCCGACTCGCCGCCGGTGACGGGGCAGTCAAATGCCATACGACCAGAAACCTGGGCGGCCTCGGCAATGTCACGCGCCAGCTCGGGCGAGCTCGTGGTGAGGTCGATCAGGACCGCGCCGGGCTTAGTGCACGCGAGCAGACCGTCGCCCGCCAGGTAGAGCTCCTCGACCTCGGAGGGATAACCCACCATGGTAAAGACGACATCGGCGTTCGCCGCGGCATCTGCCGGCGTATCGGCCCAAACGGCACCGCGCTCGATAAGCGCGGCAGCCTTGGACTTGGTGCGGTTGTTGACCGTGACGGGATAGCCGGCATCCAGGATGTGACCGGCGATGGGGGCACCCATAATTCCGGTGCCGATAAATGCGACGGAGAGCTTGTTTGCCATGAAACCTTTCCTTTTGGGTTGGGTGTTATTACCAGGTTGAATACTCAGTGCCAGCGCTTGAGCTGCGGGGCGCCTGTGGTCGTAGCGCCTGTCTACTCACCACGCACACGGCGTGCGATGCGGTCGGAAAGCGAGGCTTTCTCGGCGCGGTTCTTGCCCCAAAACGCAAGCGCCACCATGCCGGGCCCCACGTGCGAGCCAATGGTAGGACCGACGGAACTACGGATAATCGTGACGTCGGCGCAACCTTCCTCCTTGCGAACGGCAGCCTCGAGCCAGTCACCATCCTTCTCGGCATCGGCCGTCATGATGGCGATGGGCATGGTGCGATCGGGCACATAGTTCTCGCGGAACGACTTGAGGATGGACTTGAGCGCCTTCTTGCGGCCGCGGTTGACGCCGATCAGCGACAGCGAGCCGGCAAGGTCGTAAGAGAGCTCGGGCTTGACGTCGAGCTTTGCCGTGAGCTGTGCCGCCGCAGGCGGAATGCGGCCGCCGGCAGCCAGCGCGTCAAAGCTCTCGAGCGTAAAGTAGCCGTGGACATAGGTCTTGGCCTCGTTTGCCCAGTCGACCAGCTGTTTGGCGGTGAGTCCCGCCGAGCGTTGACGGACGGCCTCGAGCGCCAAGAGCTCGCCGGTCGCACAGGGCAGAGCGTTGTCGACCACGTACAACTCAAAATCGGGATACTCGGCGCGCACGGCATCTGCCGCCTGGCACGCGGAGTTGTAGCTCGACGACAGCGCCGAGGTAAAGCACAGGTAGACCGTGGGCGTGCCCTCTTTGGCGCACTCGGTAAAGAACTCGATATAGCGACCGAGCGACACGGCCGAGGTGGACACGCGGGCACCGGCGCGCATGCGGTCGTAGAACTCCTTGGGTGTGATGCTCGACCAGATGTCATCCGTGCGCTCCTCGCCATCGATAATGAAGGGGAAACCCAGGATATCGACATCGAGGTTCGCGGCGACCTCGGGGCTAAAGTCGCAGCAGGTATCGACGACGATGCGGCAACGGTCCGAATGACCGGCGGATGCGGCCTTGTCCATCAAAGCGACTCCTTACGTAAAAAGGCGGCCACCCGCATGGGATGGCCGCCAACCGTTAACTCATGCAAGTTAACGTATTTTACTCGTCAAGTGTTTCGATGCGGGGCTTGATGATGCCATATCCACCATTCTTACGGTGATACACCACATTGATGAGGCCAGTCGTCGCGTTCTCGAACACGTAGAAGTCGTGGCCGAGCAGATCGGTCTGCACCAGCGCCTGCTCCTCAGTCATCGGGGTGACATCGATGACCTTCTCGCGGACGAGCAGGTCGTCCTCCTCCTCGGGCAGCAGCAGGTCGGCCAGATCCTCGACGCGCTCGACCGGTGCGACATCCGCCGCGCTGGCACCGCCCTGGCGGTTGTCCACGACCTTGGTCTTGAACTTGCGCAGCTGGCGGGTGACCTTATCGGCGGAGAGGTCGATGGCGGCGTACATATCTGCACCGTGCTCGGCAACGCGAATCACCGAACCGCGAGCGCGAACCGTGACCTCGACGATTGCCGGGTTGGGGTTCGAGGGGTTCTTCTCATAGCGAAGTACAACGTCGACCGTCATGGGCTCGATATCGAAAACCTTGAGCGCCTCGCCGATCTTCTCATCCACATGCGCACGCAGAGCATCGGTTACCGTCGTCTTGCGTCCAGAAACCTTGATATCCATACGTGGCTCCAATCTGCCTCGGGGACTTACTGTACTGGCTATGTACCCATTGCCGTGCATTTAATCACGCGGATTCCTAAAGACCCGAATAACGATTGCTTGATACCGCATACCGAAGTCTCGCACTTTTCCGTGGCAAAGTGCGCTATGGGAGGGCGTCGGCGGCTTTGTATTTGGTCCCGAAAATTAGCTTTGACCTGCTGGTTTTATTGGGATGAAAAAGCCGGGCTCCCCTATTGGGGAAGCCCGGCAGTGCGTGTTGAAACCGTGAAGAGGTGTCCTTTCCAACGTATAGGAGACACCACCCCTAGCAATAACTAGCTATTAAGTTTGTTAATGTCGTCGTCGGTGATGGTGCCTTCCTGGCTGGACGATTTGTCCTCGGAGGATGCGGTCTCATTGTTGGAATCGGAGGACTCGCTGCCGGAGGACGTGGTCTCACTGGACTCAGAGTCGCCCGGCTGCACGTTAGCGCCCGAAACCGTCTTAGTGGTGAGGTCGTAGGGCATCGTGCCATACCAGACGCAGTGGACCGCCTCGAGCGTGCCGTCGGCCGTAATACCGTCGAGGGCATCGCTCACGGCACGGCACAGCTCGTCATTGGACGAGAGGCCCGCAACACCAAGCGTCGAGGGTGCCTCGAGCGCACCGACATAGGAGACCTCGCTCATCAGGCGTGCAAGGTAGCCGCCGGCCGTGGAGTCGCAGATCACATAGTCGACCTCGCCGGACTCGAGCGCCTCAAAGCACTCGTTGATGTTGGAGTAGGTCTTTTGGTTGGCGGTAATGCTCTGCTTGGCAAGCGCCTCCTGCGAGGCCGAGGACATCTGGACACCCAGGGTAGACGTGTTAAGGGTATCGGTGGAAACGCTTAGCGACCCACCATCGCTGGTTTTACCAAACACAGAAGCGGCATCGTACAGGCAGGTGCCGAGCGAGCTAACGTCCCCGTCCGTGGAGTTGATCTCGCCGATAAAGATATCAGCCTTTTTGTCGCCGAGCGCGGAACCTGCCGAGGACGCATCGACAAAGGCGACCTTAAGGCCCATGCGGCTTGCGAGGGCGCGGGCGGCGTCGACCGCATATCCCGTGAGCTCGCCGTCGGCGCCCTGCATGGCCTGCGGCGCATCGGAAGTATCGAGGGCAACCGTCAGGGTTCCGGGAGTGACCAGGGCATCGTCCGACACCGCCGGCGTGACCGTCTCGTACTCGATCTGGTCGATCGTGGGAGTCGTGAACGTAGACAGAGGGTTGAACGCGCATCCGCTCAGGCCCAAAACGGCAATGACCGCTGCGGTCCCAGCACCTAACCGAGCCGCGTGCATCAAGCTGCCCCTCACCATGTCCACTACCCTGCCTTCTGTGTCGTATACAATCCGTGCGTTGCGCGGAATATCAGGTTGTTCCCACCAGCTGACCTGGTATTTGACCCCACACTTGCGCACCGGGGTGTTTGCTCGGGAGGCCGCAGCCACCTTCACGACTGACCCGCTCGCCCGCGAGGCGGTATTGCCCCAAAGAAAGTAGAACGGACGGTGCGGCTTACATCTAGGACGCGCCATGATCGCGCCGCGCGCACGCGGTCGCTTACGTGGATCCCTTTGACCGCGTCTGTCTTGGACTAGGACGGGCATTTCGTCCGTCCGCAACCACAGCCTGGTAGGAACGTAGCGCATTATAGCTAAGTTCAAGCTGAAGTTTAAGGTTAAGGGCGTCATTCGCATCGCGCGCACAGATTTTGCAGGTCGGAGTGGGCTATTCATGCCCCTATGAAGCCCGGAGCTCCCCTACGGGGAGCTCCGGGGCGCCCTTCTTAGGGTGCCCCGGTCAAAATATGGCAAATATGAGTACTGCCACCAATTTAGTAACAGGCAATTTTGGCCTCTCGGACAGATTTTGCGCTCAGTGTCGCCGACCTGATGCTTAGTAATTCTACATTTGTTTATTATCTTCTTACTTTACGCCGCCTCCGAGTCCTAAATTCCTTGATTTTGCTGTTACTGATTTAGTGACAGTACTCATATTTGCCATATTTTGTCCAGGGCATATGATTAACCCTCTATTTTCGACGCGAATTAGACCGGCTTAAGCCCAAAACACGCCCGCAACGTGTTAAGCAACGCCTCTTGCTTCTTCCTGCGGGCATCGACACGATTCCGGTACCGCTTTCGCATACGCTGGTGCATGCGCCATGCGAGCGCTTCCATCGCTTCCATGTCACAGAGCATTTCGTTGTTGACTGTCGCGACCTCGATTCCCATAGTAATCAAGCCCGTGTTGCGCTTTTCATCATGGATACGTCCCCTCCGAGAGGAATGGCCCAGCTCACCGTTGTATTCCAGGTCAAACCGAGCTGTTTCCTGATACGCATCGCAAACTGTATGCGGCATCCCCGAGATTGCCTGCGCACGGTCATCGAACTCGATCTTGTAGTCGGTCTTAAAAGGTCCGCAGGCAAACCCGCCATAGGAAAACGGAAGCGAAAACAGGGCGAGCATGATGCACTCCATGGGTGAGCGCAGGTTTTCCGAAAGATAGGGACACAGACGCTGCAGCTGTTTGGCCGCGTTCCCCTTGCATACCGCGAGGTAATCTGCCAGACGATCGGGCGTCAGCACCGGCTCAACCTCAAAGTAGCCCACATCTGCTGGCTGGTCCTTGTCCTTTGCAAGTTTATTCGTAACAGGCGAGGTGTAGGGAGGCAGATACTTCCCGCGGTCACTCAGCGAAATCTTAGAGCACAGCTCCTGAGCCGGGGCAAATGCCTGGATGCAGCCGACCTCGCGCGCAACGGCAACACAAAGGGCCTCGGGAGATAGACTGTACACCCCCGGTTCCACCTCTAGAATCGAGCCGGCGGGCAACCCGGAGCATACGGACCAGCTCACGCCAAGAATGCGGCGGCGCTGCGCTGCAGACCCTACCAGCAAGCACAAATCCTCTTGCACCTCGCTGCTTGCGGCCCCAATCCGCACCAAGTCGAGAAGATAGATGTCCTCGGTCGAGGGCGACGACGTGCGCAGCACACGGCGCTCTTCATCGGGATCGAGGTCCTTCCAGCTTATGTAGCCCATCTGCCGGCGCTCGGCGCGCATCATGCGTAGCGCCGAGGCGTCTGTTAGGATTACGGAAGCCGCTAGCTGTTCGTCTGTCGGCTCGTTGCGCCGCTCAATCTTCACTGCCACAAAACCACCCCTACCAAACGCGTGCGATAGCGAGGCCATCGACTGCTGCGGCGCCGGCGCGCTTGAGTTCCGCCGAAGCCGCGGCCATCGTCGCGCCCGTGGTAATAACGTCATCGATAAGCAGCAGGCGGCGGCCGCGCACGTCCTCAACCGTCTCGTACATGCCTTGGGCACGCTCGCGGCGCTCCTCACGACCGAGTTCACGCTGGTCGCCATGCCCGTACTTGACAAGGGCATCGAGCAGGGGAACACCCGACAGCTCGCAAAATGGGCGCGCAATGGCCTCCATATGATCAAAACCACGCCGCCGAAACGCTGCCGCCGTCGCAGGCACAAACACCACCGCATCCGCACCGGACAGCACACCTCCTAAGCGTTCGGGCGCTACGACCTGGGCATGCAAGGCGGTGTCGTAGAGCAGCTCCGCCAGATACGGAGCCAGACGTCGCTCGCCCGCATCCTTGTACGCTTTAATGATGCGCGGCAGCGGATGCGCATAGACGGCGCACGCCAGGCAGCGGTCGAGCGCCTCCGCCATTGCCGAGGACGTGCCCTCGACCGAACACTCAGTGCATAGCAAATCCCCAAACGGGGCGCCGCATCGGGTACAGCTATGACGTGGGTCGATGAGCGTGAGCGCGGCCAGGCAGTCTTGGCAAATAAGCGCACCGGCGCGCTCGCAGCCGGCGCATCGTGTTGGCGACAATGTCTCGAGCGCCTCGCGTGCCACCCGCTCGGCAAACGGTAGCAATTCGTCCGCAAACGGTAGGGCACCGGCACCCTGCAGACGGCTCAATATGTTCAGATGGCTCTTCAAGACACAACCCTCCCTACGTTCGGTCGCAGGGAGGGTTGTTGATTCGGCGCTATGATACCCCGATGCGCTCGGGGCAAGGCGGGCTAAATCCGCTCGCGGGCGTTATTCGCCGGCGGGCGGTTGTGGTGCGGACGAAGACGGGGTCGAACCCTCGCCACCATCCTGGCGCGGCTTGCGGGAACGGCGACGGCGACGGCGCTTTTGACCCTGGTCGGCCGAGCCCTCGCCACCGCGATCCTCGCGCGGCTCGCGCTCGTCGCGAGCGGCGCCACGCGAAGCCTTAGCAGTCGCTCCCCCGCCATCTCCGGGACGACGGCGCGTGACCTTGACCTCGCCATCCGAGACCTGATCGGCCACGGAGGGCACTGAGGGCTTCTGTTGCGCGCCCGAGGAATGGCGACGGCGCGGACGCGGCGCGCGCTCCTCCTCGCCACGCGACTTGCCGCCCTTGTCGGCAGGCGCATCGGAGGCCGAGGGGCCCTTGGAAGCGGCACCAGCCTCGCGAGCAGCTGCGGCGCGGAAGGCGTCCTCGCGCTCCTCGCTCGACAGATGACGGCGGCGGCGGCGTGTGGGGTTCATGCCACCGCCGCGATTCTGCTGCTGGGGCTGCTGAACCTCGCGCTCGCGAGAGGCGTTCTTGCCCGCGGCTGCAACCTCGGTAGCATCGCCCGAGCCCGCGCGCTTGCGACGACGACGGCCACCGGCGGCCTCCTCGGCCTCGGGTGCCTCGGCCTTACCACGGCCCTTTCCGCGGCCACGGCCCTCGCCCTGGCTCTGAGCAGCGCGGGCATCGGAATCGGCATCGCGACGACGGCGCTTGGGCATCGACGTGCCGGCAAGACGGTCGGCGCTCGACAGGCCATCGCCCACGTCGACGCCGTTCTCGCGATCGAGCTCCATGAGCGCCAGGCGCATCTCGGGCGACTCGATGCGCTCGAGCACGTCGCGCGTCACGCAGTCGGGGCGGCAGTTGCAGCCCTGCTCGGCGGCCTTCTTTTTGCAACCCTCCGAGCACGTCATATCGGCTAGGTTGACCTTAAAAACCTTGCCGTTCTCCAGGCGCAGCACCAGCTGCTCACGCGGCGTGTCATATTCCTGAATACGCGCCTTGCCGAGCGGCGTATCGATGAGCGTCTTCTTTTTGGGCGCACGGCTCTTAAAGTCCTTGTAGGCCTCGAACTCGTAGCGCAGGCAGCACATCAGACGACCGCACACGCCGCTGATCTTGGACGAGTTGAGCGGCAGGTCCTGCTCTTTTGCCATGCGAATCGAGACGGGCTCAAACTGTCCGCCAAAGCGCGCACAGCAGAGCTCCTGTCCGCACTGGGCATAGCCGCCCACCAGGCGGGTCTCGTCGCGCACGCCGATCTGGCGCATGTCGACGCGAATGTGCAGCGTCGAGGACAGATCCTTGACGAGCTGGCGAAAATCGACGCGCTCCTCGGCCGCAAAGTAGAACACGGCCTTCTCGCCGCCAAACAGGTACTCGACGCCGACCGGCTTCATCTCGAGGTCGAGCTCCTTGACCAGGCGGCGGAAGTCGACCATGGCCTCGTCGCCTTGGATGGCCAGGTCGTCGGCAAGCTGCAGGTCGATGTCGCTCGCCACGCGCAGCACGGGCTTGAGCGGCTGGCCAATCTCGTCTTGCGGCACCTCAAAGGGATCGGCCGTGACCAGGCCGATCTCGGTTCCGCGCTCGGTGGAGCAAATGGCATAATCGGCCTCGAGGATATCCAAATCCTGCGGATCGAACCACAGGTCGCGCGAGGCGTAGGTAAACTTAACGGGTACGACTAACGGCATTTCAGTGCCTTCCTGATATCGAACAGCATGACCTCGATGGCCAGCTGGGGAGTAACGTTTCTGGCGATGTTGCGCTCGGCGGTCGCGACTGCCTCGAGCGCCCGGGTGGCACCCGCAACATTGGTCGCGGCGGCAAGCCGACCGATCGTGTCGCGCACGTCTTCGTTCACCACGTCGGCTGCCTCGTCCTGAAGCGTCAGCAGCACATCGCGCATGAGCGTCCGCGCGCTCGCCAGCGCTTCCATGATACCCGAACGCTCGCGCGCGTTGAGTTCGCGCTTGTTGCGGTCCTCAAGCTGCTTCAATGCTCCACGCGACAGGTAGTCGGCGTTTTGTTCGAGCACCTTTTCCTGCGTGGACTTGACCTCGGCGAGCGGCGCCTTAACGGCGACGATGAGCGACTTGGCACGGCTGAGCACGTCGGCCTCGTCGGCGGCGATAAGCGAATCGATGGCGCGAACCATCTGACGGCGGGCGTCCTGGCGCTCGGCGCTCTTGAGGAACTCGATGCCACGCGTGGGGCTTCCCGCCACGGCGACGGCCATGCGGCAACGCGCAGGGTCCTGACCGGTGGCGCGGCTCACGGCCTGCGCGGCGACGGCGGGCGATACCAGCCGAAACGGCACGCACTGGCAGCGGCTCACGATAGTGGGCAACATCACGTCTGCCGAGGTGCCCAGCAAGATAAACATAACGCCCTCGGGCGGCTCCTCGAGCGTTTTGAGCAGTGCGTTGGCGGTGTTGGCGCGCAGCTGCTCGGCACGGTCGATGATGTAGACCTTGGCCTTGGCACGGATGGGCGCCAGCGGCACGTCGTCGAGCAGCTCGCGGGTCTGGGCGATGAGGTAGCCCGTGGCGCTCTCGGGCGTGTAATAGTGCACATCGGGGTGCGTATGGCGGGCGACGCGCACGCAGCTATCGCATGAGCCGCAGCCGTCCTGCTCGCACAGGAAGGCTTGGGCGAGCGCCCACGCGGCGTCGAGCTTGCCCGCGCCGGGCGCGCCCAAAAACAGGTAGGCGTGCGATGCGCGACCGCTGGCGACGGCATTGGTCAAAAAGTCGCGCACGCGCTCTTGGGTATCAAGCTTGGCCAGCAGGCTTGCCTGAGCAGGGGCCATGTTACTCGGCCTCCTGGGCTAGCGCGGCGGTGACGGCGTCCCGGGAAATGTCGAGGCCGTAGGCGCGAACCTGCTCGACCGTCTGTGCGAAGACGTCCTCGATGGACGCAGTCGCGTCGATGAGCTTTACGCGGTTTGGTTCCTCGGCGGCAATGGCGCAAAATCCCTGGTAGACGCGCTCTTGGAAGGCCATGCCTTTTGCCTCCATGCGATCTGCCGCGCCACGGGCTGCCATGCGTAACGCCGCCTGCTCGGGTGTGATGTGGTAGACGAGCGTGAGCGCCGGATGCGTACCGGCGACAGCCAGGTTATTGGCATCGCGTACCATCTGGCGGTCGAGGCCATCGGCAAACGCCTGATAGCAGGTCGTGGAATCGTAGAAACGGTCGCACAGGACCACCTTGCCGGCCGCAAGGGCGGGGGCGATAACCTCGTGCATCAGCTGGGCACGCGCGGCCTCGTAGAGCAACAGCTCGCAGGTGTCACCCATCGCCGTGTTGGCGGGGTCGAGCAGCATATCACGGATCTTTTCGCTGATGGCGGTACCGCCCGGCTCGCGCAGGCTCACAACCTGGTAGCCAGCAAGTTCAAGAGCGCGGGCAAGCAGGCGCGCCTGCGTGGACTTGCCGGCGCCATCGACGCCCTCGAGCGTGATAAAGCTATGTTGAGCGGGCTCAAAAGCCATGGGCGGAGTCCCTTCCTACAAGGCGCGTAAATGCGATTTATAGCAACCAAGTCATGATACCCCAGTGCTCGGTGCGTCCCCAATGGCTAAAGGTGCCTTTCCAAAGTTGCGGTGAAATAGGGACTGATTGAAGCTCTGAGACCGCCAAACAGTCCCTATTTCACCGCAACTTATGATGGGGAATTTTGGACGCTGGGTATAATCGTCGTATTGCATTGAAATGTGGCGAAAGGAGTGGCAATGTCTCGGTATTGCGCCTCGTGCGGCAAGCTTCTTGCAGATGATGCCAAGTTCTGCACCTCGTGCGGTGCACCCGTTGAGCAAACAACCGCGAGCGATAGCCAGCCCGCTTTTGAGCAGACCGGTTCCCTCGATACGCCGCAAGCCAAGGCGGACGACCCCCTCGCCTATCGCCCCGACCCCGCCGCAGGCCCCGCGACCGTCGAGACTACGCAGCGCGTACCCGTCGCGAGCGGCTCGCCCCAACAGCAGCCGGCTCCCGCATACGCGCCCGCTTCGCCACAGACCCCCGCTCCCAAAAAGAGCGGCACCGGGCCGCTTATCGCCGTTATCGTTGTGCTGGTGGCGATCATCATCGCCCTGGTCATCTTCTTTGTGATCAAGCCTTTCGACAACACCGCCACGCAGACGACTGCCGAGGTAGCTAAGCTGCACCATGACGTCGACGATGATGACCTAAAGCCTCTCGGCGATCCCAACAGCCTGTACGACGATGATGACGATGACGACGAGGATGGCGGCGAAGCCACGCTCTCCGAGCAGAACCTCTACCGCCGACTGAGCGAATACTACGACTTGCTCGAAGACCTCGACAACTACGTCCGTGGCTGCGCACAGAACTTCAACGGCAGCTATCTGGAAGAGGATCGAACCACCCGTCAAAATCTCGCCGACGTCGCCGAGCGCACGGAGGACACCATCGAGCAGTATTACGACATCGTCGAGGACCTAGACGTCCCGACGAGCTCCAAGAACTACAGCTCCTGGAAAGACATCGTTGCCCTGTACGACGACCTGGATCACCGCATTGACGCAATCTGCGATGCCTGGGAGATCAGCCTGAAATACGCCAAGCCTGCGGACCACAAGAATGAGATCGTGGCGCCGCTGTCGCGCGACAACGTAGCGGACACCAATGACAATAAGTACCGCCTAGACTTTGAGGAGCGCTATCCCGGCGCCAAACCCGTCGAAGTGAACTAGCGCTCTGCCGGTCTAAAAAACGAGCGAGGATCGCGGGGTCCTCGCTCGTTTTTGTTTTAGTCAATGTTCCGACTACGCCGTTACTTGTCGGCGGCTGCTTTCTTGGCAGTCGACTTCTTCGCGGTCGCCTTCTTGGCGGCAGTGGCTTTCTTAGCCGTCGTCTTCTTGGCCGCCGTCGTCTTCTTCACCGTGCTCGCCTTAGTCGTGGTCTTACGGCCGCGGACGGGCTTCTTCTCCTTGGTCGGGCAGTCCATGTTCACGCAGATGCGCCACGGGCCGCGCGCCGTGTTGACCACCACGATGGGGGCGCCGCACTCGGGGCAGGTCTCACCCGTCGCCTCGAGCTTACCGCGCGCCGGCAGAGGATAGCTCACACCGCAGTCATCGTAGTTGGTGCAGCGGATAAAGCGCTTGCCGCTCTTCTCGCTCTTGTGCGCGATCAGGTCGCCATGGCGTCCGGCCTCGGCGCACACCTTGCACTCGCCCACCTTAAGGTCGGGCTCGTAGTTGGTGGGGCACGTAGGGTTCACGCAAATCTCGAAGGCCTTCTGGCGGAACGGCTGGCACTTAATGCGCGGCGCGCCGCACTCGGGGCACACGGCGGCCTCGCCCTCGAGCGGACTCACCTTGACGCCGCTCGGCACCGGATAGGTCACATCGCAGTCGGGCCAGCCCATGCAGCCAATGAAGCTGCCACGGGTCTTGGCGCTCGTCTTCATAACCAAGTCCTTGCCGCACTTGGGGCAAGCGCCCACGCGCGCATCGGCCGTGACGGCGTCGCTGATGGCGTCGCCCAGCTCCTGCGTGTGCTTGAGCAGCTCGTCGAGCACGCCGGCCAGCAGCGCGCGCGAGTGCGTCACGACATGCTCTTCGGTATCCTCGCCGCGCTCGACGCGGGTCATATCGCCATCAAGCTCGCTGGTCATATCGGGGCTCGTGATGCGCGGGGCAAATTGCGTCAGCGCGTCGATGATGGCGATGCCCAGCTGGCTCGGCTCAACGGGATCATTTTTGAGGTAGCGCACGGCATACAGGCGCTCGATGATGCTCGCGCGCGTGGACTTGGTGCCCAAACCGCGCTTTTCCATCTCCTGCACGAGCTTGCCCTGGCTGTAGCGCGCGGGCGGCTCGGTCTGCTTGGCCTCGAGCTTAATGTCGAACACGTCGACCGTATCGCCCTGCTCAAGCGGCGGCATCTGCTCGTCGCGTTTGAGTCCATACGGGTATGCCTCGCGGAAACCCGGGGTCACGAGCACGTCGCCCGAAGCCACGAACGGCTCGCCATTGACGTCGAGCTCGAGCTTGGTGTTCTCAATGGTCGCAGGACCCATAAGCGTCGCCAGAAAGCGGCGAGCGATGAGGTCATAGAGCTTGCGCTGGCCGCCGTCGAGCGTGGACGGATCGCCCTCGCCCGTGGGGTAGATAGGCGGGTGGTCGGTGGTCTCGACTTTGCCGCGCGTGGGCTTCATGGGGCCGGCGAGCACCTTTTTGCACACGGGCGCCAGCGCCGGGTTGATCTTTGCAAGGTCACTCACCACAGCGCCCAAATCGAGCGTCGCAGGATACACGGTGTTGTCGACACGCGGGTAGCTGATGAGGCCCGCCATGTAGAGGGACTCGGCGATGCGCATGGTACGCGCAGGCGAGATGCCCTCGGCCGCGGCGGCGGCCTGCAGCGAGGTCGTCGCAAACGGCGTGGGCGGCTGCTGCTTGCGGGAGCGCTTGGTCACCGCGGCGACGGTTGCCGTCGTAGCGCCGTCAACGTGGCCGTACGCCGTCTCGGCAGCATCTTTGTCGGTAAAACGCGCCGTCTTGTGCGCGATCTTAAAGCGGTCGTCCTCGGCAGCACCCTGAGCGGCACCCATGCCGCGAATCTGCCAATAGTCCTCAGGCACAAACGCCATGCGCTCGCGCTCGCGCTCGACCACTAGGGCAAGCGTCGGCGTCTGCACGCGGCCGGCGGAACGCACGTTGCCAAAGCCGCCAAACTTGGCGAGCGTCAGGTAGCGCGTGAGCACCGCACCCCAAATGAGGTCGATGTGCTGACGGCTCTCGCCGGCATCGGCCAAGTTCTGGTCGAGCGAGACGAGGTTATCGAAGGCCTGCGTGATCTCGGCCTTGGTAAACGAAGAGTACTGGGCGCGGGCGACCGGCAAGTCCGGCGCAACCTCGCGTACCTTGTTGAGAGCGTCCGAGCCGATCAGCTCGCCCTCGCGATCGAAGTCCGTGGCGATGATGACACTGTCGGACTTCTTAGCCAGGTTCTTGAGCGAACGAATGAGTTCTTTCTCGGCCGGCAACTTAATGACGGGCGCCCAGGTGAGGTAGGGCAGGCTCTCGAGCTTCCAGCCCTTGATGGAGATACCGTCGGCAAGAAACGGCTTGCGCTTGGTGTCGTACGGTGGGCGGGCCAGGCCATCGGGCATATCGGCCGGCAGCATCTCGCCGTCCTCGGTCACCGAATACCAGCCCAGCTTTTTATCGAACAGCACGCTGTCGCAAAAATCGGGCGCAAGGATGTGACCGGCAAGGCCGATGGTCACGCACTCCTCGCTCTTCCACTCAAAACGGTAGATGGCGGTGTTGTACACCTTGTCCTTTTTGGGTTTGCCCGTGGACAGACGCTCGGCAATCTGACGCGCGGCGTCGTTTTTCTCGGCGATGATGAGCTTCAAAAGAGGCTCCTATCTCGTGTCTCTGCGGCTACGCCCGCCCGTATGGCGGCCGACTTACGCCCTTGCTTGCTCGATTTGCCCGATGAGCCAGTCGCACCAGGCATCCATGCCCTCGCCCTTGCGCGCGCTCACGGCAAACCGCGGCGCCTGCGGATTGAGGTCATCGAGTGTCTTAGTATACCTATCCATGTCAAAATCGAAAGCCGGGGCCACGTCGACCTTATTGAGCAGCTGTGCGCCGGCGTGCTGGAAGATGCCCGGGTACTTGATGGGCTTGTCGTCGCCCTCGGGCACCGAGAGAATCATGATGGACAGGTTCTCACCCAGGTCAAAGTCGACCGGGCAGACCAAGTTGCCCACGTTTTCGATAAAGATGACGTCGATGTTTTGAAGACCCACCGCCTGGTCAAACGCGTCAACGGCCTCCATGATCATGTTACCCTCGAGGTGACACAGACCGCCCGTGTTGATCTGGATGGCGGGCATGCCGGCTTCCTTCATGGTGATGGCGTCGACGTCCGAGGCGATGTCGCCCTCGATGACGGCGCAGCGCAAGCCGGCCTTGTCGCGCAGGCGCTCGTTGGTGCCCAGGATCGTGGTGGTCTTGCCCGAACCGGGGCTCGACAGCACATTGATCACATAGGTGTTTGTCTCATTAAATCGCTGACGCAGCTGATCTGCCAGGCGCTCGTTGCGCGACAGAATCGGCGATGCGATATCAATCGTTTTCTCGGCCATACTTAGCGCTCCTTACTTTGGCCCCTTTATACCCCATCACTAGATGGCTAGCGGGCTAATCGTCGGGGGTTTCGATTTCGATACTCGCGATATCGAGCTCGCGGCCGTGCAGTAGGCGCACGTTGGCACCACCACACTGGGGACAGCGACAGTGGAAACGATCGTGGTCGAAAACCTCGCCGCAGTCCAGACACTCGCTTTGTGGATGGACCTCCTCCACGGAAAGCTCGCAGCCTCGCGTGAGCGGGTCCTCGTCGCGAAACGTCTCCCACGCAAAGTCAAGCGCCTCGCGCACGACCTCGGTCATATCCCCGATACGCAGCGTTACCAAAACGGCGCGCGAGGCCCCCGCCCCACGCGCCGCGCGAATCACTGTATCGAGTATGCCGTTGACAATGCCAACCTCGTGCATACCGATTTACTCCTCGCTGTCCTCTTCGTCGTCCGAAAACAGGTCCAGACGGCTCACAAACAAGCCCTCCTTGCCCTCGCGCGCGGTAATGACCACGCGAGCGATGGCGAGCGAAATCTCGTAGAGCGAGAGCAGGGCGCCATACATGAGGCCCAGCGTAACGGGCGAGCCGTCGGGCGTAATCACAGCCGAGCCCGCAAGCAGGCCAACGTATACGTAACGCCAGGCACTGCGGAAGGCCGCATAGGACACAATATGGAAGACGGACAGGTAGAAGATGATGAGCGGCAGCTCAAACGCCACACCAAAGCCGATCATAAAGAGCAGCTCCATGTTGACGTAGTTCTCCAGGTCGGGCAGCGCCGTGGCGACGGCCGAGGTCTCGCCGATAAGCCACTCAAAGCCCGCCGGGATGATGATGAAGTAGCAGAAGATGGCGCCCAGGAAGAACAGCACCGTCGAGGCGAGCACCGTGGGCACGACCCATTTGCGCTCGTTGGGACGCAGTGCCGGCAGGAAAAATGCCAGAATCTGCCAGATGATCATGGGCGTGCACATGACCACGGCCATCTTGATGGCCAGCGAGAAGCGCAAGCCAAAGCCGCCGAGCGTGGTAGTGATGTAGAACTTACCGTCCGGCACAAAGGAGCGGATAGGGTCTTCCAAGATGTCGAGCACCACGGGCGTGGCGAAATACAGCACGATGGCGGCGGCAAACACCGACACGACCACGATAGTCAGGCGGCGACGGAGCTCTCCCAAGTGATCGAAGAGCGGCATGCGCGCAGGTCCGATAGGCATTACTCATCGCCTCCCTTCGGGGCATCGGCGGCAGCGGCGTCGTCCTCGGCCTCGAGCTCGCGAGCGAGCTGGTCGACGACGGCTTTGCGCTTGCGGGGACGACGGGCGTAGAGGTCAGCCGTCGTGGGCTCTGCCGGCTCGGGCTCGGGCTCCGGCTCTGCAGCAGGCTCGGGCTCGGCGACAGGCTCGGCGGCAGCGGCAGGCTCGGCACCCTCGGCCTTGGACTCCTCAGCAGCACCCTCGCCCTCGGCGGCAGCCTCGCTCGCGGCCTTCTCGGCAGCAAGACGGGCGCGACGCTCGGCAAAGGTCTCCTTCTTGGCGGGCGCTGCCGTCTCGGCGGCATCCTCGTCCGCATCGGAATCGTCGTCGGTCGCAGCAGCCTTCTTGGGCTTGACCGGAGCCGAAGCGGCCTCACTCACCGGATCGATAATCTCGGACTGAACAACGGCCGTCATCTTTTCCTGCGTCTCGCGGAACTGACGGATGGCACGGCCGATCGTGCGGCCCATCTGCGGGAGCTTATCCGGGCCAAACAGCAAAAAGCCGAAGACCACGATGATCGCGAGCTCACCCTCTCCAATACCAAACACACATACCTCCAAGGCTCGATGTGAGTCGAGCCCGCACCGCGCCATTCGGCCGGAACTCGTCTATTCATTCGGTCAAGTATAGCGCCCGGACGCCAAAACGTCCGAGCGCATCACAAACATATGCCAAACGGCACGCCCTTTTGGGGGCAAAGATTATGCAGCGGTGATCGAAATCTCCTGATCGACACCCAACAGCTGGACCACGCGCATCACCGGGGGCTGCACATTGGTGCAGCTAAAGCGCTTGCCGTGGTCGACCGCGTGGTGCGCGGCGCCCACAAGCACGCCAATGCCCGTCGAATCGATGTAGCTCACCTGGGCAAAATCGAGCTCAACGGCCTCGGTGGGCTGCTCGAGCGCCAGGTCGATGGCATTGCGCAGGCTATCGGCATTAGAGATATCGATTTCGCCGGCCACCTTGATGGTGTAGAGCTCCGGCGTGGGGTTGGTGGAAATACCCAAATCCATGTATACGCTCCTTTGCGAATCGAGAGTGCTGATAGTACTGGGCGCGAACTTGCGGGGCCCTAGGCGTTAGGCGCGCTCGGCACGCGCAAGCTCGGCAGCGACAAGCTTAACGGCCAGCACCAGCACATCGAGCGCTGCCTCCAGGTCCTCGACCGTGGGATAGCTCGGCGCGATGCGGATGTTGGTGTCGCGCGGGTCCTTGCCATAAGGCCAGGTGGCACCAGCCGGCGTGAGCTTGACGCCCAGGTCGGCACAAAGTGCGGCGACCTTCTGGGCAGAGCCCTCGGGACCATCAAAGCTCACAAAGTAGCCGCCGCGGGGATGCGTCCAAGTGGCGCAACCCGTATCGCCCAGACCCTCAGTGAGTTTGCGCTCAACGGCCTCAAAGCGCGGGCGCAAGAACTCGGCATGCTTTTTCATATGCTCCTTGACCGCCTCGATGGTGGGAAGGAAACGCACGTGACGCAGCTGGTTGAGCTTGTCGGCGCTGATAAGACCTGCCTTCAGGCGCTTGGAGAACTCGGCGATAACCGCGGGGCTCGCACCGATAAAGCCGATGCCGGCGCCCGGGAAGGTGATCTTGGACGTCGAGGCAAAGGCCACCACGCGATCCTCGGTGCCCGCCGCGCGAGCAAGATCGAAGATGTTGGCGAGTTCGTCGGGCTCGTCGTACAGGTCGTGCACGCAGTAGGCGTTGTCCCAGAAGATGCGGAAATCGGGCGCGGCCGTGGGCATCTCGACCAGGCGACGCACGGTGTCCTCGCTAAAGGTGATACCCGTGGGGTTGGAATACTTGGGCACGCACCAGATGCCCTTGATGGAGTCGTCGGCGGCAACCAGGCACTCGACCTCGTCCATGTCGGGGCCGTTGTCGGTCATCGCGACGGGGACGTTCTCGATACCCAGATCGGCGGTGATGCCAAAGTGGCGGTCGTAGCCGGGAACAGGACACAGGAATTTGACCTTCTTGCCGTCGTGCGCGGCCTCGTAAGCCTCCCAGGGCTCGCTGCCGCACGAACCGCAACGCCAGAACATGCCGGCGATGTCGTGCTCAATCAGCAGGCTCGACGAACCCAGCACGAGCGTCTGCTCGGCGGGGCAGCCCAGGAACTCCCCCGCCAGCTTGCGTGCCGAGGGAATGCCCTCGAAGCAGCCGTAGTTGGAGCAGTCGACGTTGCCATCGTGCAGATCGGCGTCGGCGTTGAGGATATCGAGCATGGGGCGCGAGATGTCCACCTGGGAGGGCGACGGCTTGCCGCGGGCCATGTCGAGCGCCAGACCCTTGGCCTTGACCTGGGCGACCTCGGCTTTGAGCGCCTCTATGGCGGCATCGAGTTCGGTGGTTTCCATCTTCTGGTAGATCGTCTGCATGGGTGCGACCTTTCGCGAAGCGGTACGTTGCAGTTCGTCTAAGTATAGACCGCCACCGCCGCAACGTTATGAAGCCGTGATAGATTAAGTCCATCGCAATGAATTACGAATCGCCGCGCATGTCGGCGTGGGGCGCCCAAGGAGGCACTATGGAGTATGGATCGTTTCAGGCCGAAGAATTCGGCGACCTGCAGCGCCTGGTCGACGGGCTGTTTTACGACCGCCACGCCATCGACCGCCTGGATCTGATCGTACAGGCCGAAATCTTGGACCTGGCGCCCGATCTCATGGAAATCGTCAACCTGCTACCGCCCGGCTATTACGACCGCCAGTCACTTTGCGATCAGCTCAACTCCGCCTTGGCCGCCCACGGCTGGGGCGCCGTCTACGGCACCGTGGAATAAACCTAGTCATTGGGGACGTTCTTAAACGACTAGTTGTTGGGGACAGTCTTCCCAGATGGCATGTGGCACTTGGGGACGTTCCTTTTGCGCCGGCTGTTTGGGACGATCCTTTTCGGCCGCTCGCGAAGAGCGTCCCTCTCGACTGGTCATTTAAGAACGTCCCCAATGACTAGTTTGAGGCCTGTGGCCAAAAAATAGCAAATATGAGTACTGTTACTTTTTTAGTAACAGCGATTTTGAATTAAAAAGGCCGGTCTTGGCCTTTGTGTCAGGTTTTAGAAGGATGCATCGGCATTTTTCGTCCAGCCACGCAATCGTTAATGCACAGATAGAATAGATTTGTACATTATCTTTCACGCCTAAAATGAAACGCCGTTTGTGACAGTACTCACAAACGGCGTTTTTTGGCCACTGGGGTGTCTGGCAGGTGGCAAGTACCACTCAAAATCGCGTTTCGCACGCGCTCGGGCAGGCTCTGGCGTCTGTTTCTACGTGCCTACTCGTCCTTGGGCGCGGGGTGTTTGCAGACCACGCTCATGTAAATCATGCCGAGCACGGCGGCGGTGACCGAACCGGCAAGGATGGCGGCCTTGGCAGCCAGAACCTCAAACTGGGCCGTCGGGAAGGCGAGGCCGCTGATAAGAATCGACATGGTAAAGCCGATGCCACCCAGAATGCCCACACCGGCAATCATGTGCCAGTTGACATTGCGCGGCAGCTCGCAGGCCCTAAGCTTAACCAGGGCAAACGTCATGCCAAAGATTCCGATCGGCTTGCCCAGCAGCATGCCAAAGTACACGCCGAGCGTCACCGGGTCGGTGAGTAGCGTGCTCATGTCCACGCCCACTAGGCGAACCTGTGCGTTCACGAACGCAAAGATCGGCAGAATCACAAAGTTGACCGGCGTGGAGATCAAACGCTCCATGCGGATGAGCGGCGGAGTCACGCGGTGCATGACGCGCTCGACCCTGGTGGTCGAGACGGTAAAGTCATGCTGGCCCAAGATGTGCGCCTCGTCGTCGTAGCGGTCATCGAGCAGCGGCAGGCACTCGCCCAACCAATCAGTGAGGCTATCGAGCTTAACACCGCACTTGGCCGGGATGGTAAAGGCCAAGATGACGCCAGCAAGCGTAGCGTGCACGCCGCTCTTGAACATGCAGAACCACAACAGCAGACCCAGTACCGAATACGGGGCGAGGCGGTAATGCTGCGTCTTGTTGAGCCACACGAGCGCGCAGGTCACAAGCGCGGCAGCGCCCAACCAAAACGGATTGGGGCTCTGACCGTAGAAGATGGCGATGGCGGCGATGGAGATGAGGTCGTCGGCGATGGCGAGCGTCGAGAAGAACACGCGCACGCCGTTGGGAACGCGATTGCCCAAAAGCGATAGCACGCCCAGCGCAAAGGCAATATCGGTTGCCATGGGGATGGCCCAACCGTTGCGGGCGCCGGCATGGTTAAAGATCAGGTAGATGCAGGCGGGAACGACAACGCCGCCCACGGCCGCCAGCATGGGAAGCATGGCCTGACGCGGATTCTTGAGCTCGCCGACCGTCATCTCGTACTTAAGCTCAATGCCCACCAACAAAAAGAAAATCGCCATGAGGAAGTCGTTGACGAAAAGCTCAACGGTAAGACCGGCCGTAAGGTTGCCCAGACCCACATACAGCGGGGTCTCCAAAAAGTGATGGATGGCCTCGTAGGCATCGGTATTGGCGCAAATGACGGCGGCGATGGCGGCGATGACCATAACCGCGGCGGAAATCGTGCCGTTCTCGGCGATGCGCTCCCAAATGTCGTGGCGTTCAAAGCGCTTGCGCTCACGGACGTTGAACAGCTGCTCGGTTGCTGCCATGGGCGGCTCCTTTCACGGGAAAGCTCCCGTCTTAAAAAAGCACGGCCCGCCCAAGTGGCGGCGCCGCGCTCTAACGTATTACGCTTGCATCTAGCCTACCCTGCACGACAAGCACGCAGGCGTGGCCGAAAAGCGGAACCACAGGTTGAACATTATTTGCTCAACGGCACGGGCACGCCTGTCCAAGAGACGACGCGGCGCATGCACAAAAAACGACCGGAGCGCGGGGCGTCCGCGATCCGGTCGTGGCGTTTGGTCAACTAAACCTAGCAGGCGGCCATGATGGGGGCAGCGACCTGCTTCTTACGGGAGAGGACGCCCGGCATCCAGACGCCGTCGTGCTCGTCGGCAATGCCCAGGCCCTTCTGAGCAGCCTCGGTCTCGCCCTCGAGCAGGACCTGCGAGCCCTCCTCCATGATGTCGGTGATGCACAGGACAATGCCGTCAGCACCCTTCTCGGCGGCGTAGGCGCGCATGGCCTCGCGGATCTCGTCAATCATGCCGAGCGCGCGGCTCTTGTCGACAGTCTCGTACTGGCCGATGAGCAGCTTCTTGCCGGCGGGCTCGAACATCTTGATGTCGTTGCCGACCATCTCGGCTGCGGTGAAGGAGCCGGACGGACGGGTGAGGAAGACCTCCATGCCGAACTTGACCGGGTCGACGCCCACCTGCTCGCCGAGCTTGGCGGCGACAGCGCGGTCGACATCGGTGGTGGTGGGGCTCTTGAGCATGAGCGTGTCGGTCATCATGGCCGAGAGCAGCAGCTTGGCCTGGACGTCGGAAAGCTCAACGCCGAGCACGCCGGCGAGCTTGGTGACGATGGTGCAGCTGGAGCCCCAGGGCAGGCAGATGTAGTGCAGCGGGCCGGCGGTCTCAAAGTCGCCGATGCGGTGATGGTCGACGACGCCAAAGACCGTGGCGTCCTTAAGGCCGGCGACAGACTGGGCAGACTCGTTGTGGTCGGTGAGGACGACGAGCTGACCGGCCTCGACGGACTCGATCACGCGGGGCTCGGCGATGCCGGCGTCGGCGAGCAGCTTGGCGGACTCGGCCGGAAGCTGACCAAGGGCGCAGGCCTCGTAGGTGTTGCCGGCATACTCAACCTGGTTGAGCAGCTGGGACAGGACGACGGCGCTCATGATGGCGTCGTTATCGGGGTTCTGGTGACCAAAGACAAGAACGTTTGCCATGGATATCCTCCACTTGATATGTGTACTTGGACGTAGCTATGGTAGCACGCCGATGCCGAGCCTTCGCAGACGGAAGGGCCACGGTATATTTTGGGGCGCAGGCACGGGGGCCAAGGCTGTCCCTTTTGCATCATGTTGGTGCAAAGTAACCTGTCCCCCTTGCACCAGCTATTTACCGGCGGCGCGCAGGGCTACGTAGGCGGCACCGATGATGCCGGCGTCGTTTCCGAGCGAAGCGACCTTAATGGGTGTCTCGCGCGAGGCGGAAAGCGCGTACTGCTTAAAGTGCTCGCGAACCTTGTCGAGGTAGACATCGGCCGAGGCGGAGGCGCCGCCGCCGATGAGGAACATCTCGGGATCAACCACGTTGGCAATAAGCGCCAGTGCACGGCCGAGATAGTCGGCCATGGTATCGGCCGCGGCCAGCGCGAGCTTGTCGCCCTCGCGGCAGGCCTGGAACACGTCCTTGGAATCGGAGGGGCCGGTCAGCTCGATGGGCTCGACGCCCGTCTTCTCGCACTCGGCAAGGTAGTTGCTCACCACGCCGGTGGCGCTGGAATACTGCTCCAGATGGCCATGGCCGCCGCAGCCGCAGGTGCGCTCCTCAGCCGGGTTCAGGCACATGTGGCCAATCTCGCCGCCAGCGCCCACAACGCCCGATACCACGTCGCCGTTAACGATAACGCCGCCGCCCACGCCGGTACCAATGGTGACCATCACCACGTTCTGTACGCCCTTGGCAGAGCCGAGCCAGGCCTCGCCCATAGCAGCGGCGTTGGCGTCGTTCTCGTACTTAACGACCGCGTCGGGGCAGTGCTCCTGGATGGCGATCTTGAGCTCGGGCAGGTTAATGGCAATGTTGGCCTTGACCTTGGCATCGCCCGATGCCGGGATGGGGCACGGAACGGCCAGGCCAATGCCCGCCACAAAGGCACGCGGAACCTGGGCCTTGGCGACCACCTGGTCGATAGCCTCGGTCACCGCGGCAAAGCCCGCAGCGTCAACGATGGGAGGCGTGGGCACGCTGGCCTTGGCAAGCAGGTTTCCGTCCTCATCGAACAGACCCTCCTTGACCGAGGTACCGCCGACGTCGATGCCGATGTAATACTGCTTAGGTTCCATGGGAGCCCGCCTTTCTCGCTTAAACATTGCCTGTATGGTACCGCTCCCAAGGCAAAAACCTACCAAAAAGGGACAGGTTTGTTTTGGCAGGTTTTATCTGGGGAAATGCAAATGGCTGCCCAACAGGCCGCGCAAGACCATCCCCAAAAATAAAGGCGCCGGGAGGCGGAGGCTCCCGGCGCCCGTCAAAGGGACTATGTTGTCTGTTGGACCGCACGGTCCGTCGCGGCGATAACGCCGACTAGGCCTGAAGTGCCTGCAGCTGCTTGTGAACCTCGATGAGCTCCGTCGCCATGACGCGCATGGTCTCGGTGCCGGCCATCTGGTCCTCGGCATGCAGCAAAATCAACGGGGCCTCGCCGTTACGCTCGCCGTTGGCCTCCTTCTTCAGAAGCCCCATGTGAACATCGTGGCCACCGTTATAGGCCTCGTCGCCCTGCTTGATAAGCTCCTCGGCGGCGTCAAAATCGCCCTCCTTGGCCTTTTGCACGGCATTGATGTACATGCTCTTGGCGGTACCGACGTAGCTGATGATCTCAAAGCAGGTCATCTGCAGTTCGTTCATGTCCTCCATGCGGAGCACCTAGCCCATCACGCTGACGCAGTGGTCGATGATGCCGGCAGCGTTCATGCGGCCGTAGTCGACCATGTTGATAACCTCGACCGGGAAGCGGCCGGCGGCCTCCTTCTCAAAATCGCCCTTGGTGTAGCCGATCTGCGGACCAAGCAGCAACATGTCGCACTCGTCCAGGTGATCGTGGGCCTCGTTCATGGGACGAGCCTCGACCTCAATATCCAGACCACGGTTTGCAACCTCGGCCTGCATCTTCTGGACCAGCAGGCTCGTGGACATACCGGCATTGCAGCAGAGCATGATCTTCTTCATGGTTTCCTCCTTATAACTGCGCGGCGCGCAGACGACAACTGGTTTTATTCCTTGCGGCTATTGTGCCCACCCCCCTGCATCTTTACACAAGGGAGAGAGCTGCGGGCACCGGCACCGCGTACCGGCGCCCGCAAAGGTGAAAGGGACGAACGTTAGGCGTTCTACTCGGCGAAAGCCTCCTGCTTGGCGATTGCCTTCTCGGAAATCTTCATAAAGGGCAGGTAGACGGCCATGCCAATGACAATCTCGATAGCCTGCCACACGCCGGCGCGCCAGTCAAAGCCCGTAGCGAGCAGGGCATTGATGACGGGAGGCATGGTCCAGGGCACCTGGGCGATGCAGGGGCTGATGATGCCTGCGCAGGTAAGGCCATAGGTGATGCCGATGAACAGATCGGGAAGAAGAACGAACGGGATCATGAGCGGCAGGTTGTACACGATGGGGTAACCGTAGATAACCGGCTCGTTGATGTTGAACAGACCAGGCAGGATAGCCATCTTGGAAACGGTCTCGGAAGCCTTGTTCTTGGAGAACAGGAGCGTGTCGAGCAGGAGCATGAGGGTGCAGCCCGAGCCGCCGATGAGGGCGAAGCTGTTAACGATCTGCATGTTCATGTAGTGATCGGGCTGGATGGTGCCACCGGCGGCAAAGGTAGCCATGTTGTCGACGATGAGCATGGTCAGGATCGGCTCGACGGTAGCGCCAGAGATGGTGGACTGGTGAATACCGACGCAGAACAGCAGGTTAGCAAGGGTGTAGATGAGGATAACAGCCCACGGACCGGCGTTCATGATGCTCTTGAGCGGGTTGGAGATGCACGTGGAGATGATGGTGCACAGATCGGTGCCGGCGCACACGGCGAGCAGGGCTGCGGCAAGGGCGAAGACCGCGAGGTTAAGCAGCATCGGAATCATGACGTTGAAGGAGTTGGAGACCGCGGGAGGCACGCCCTCGCCCAGCTTAACCTTGAGCTTCTCGACGCCAGAAATCTTGATGAAGAGCGAGACGGAAAGCAGGGCGATGATAATAGCCGAGAACAGACCGTTGGTGCCGGTGTTGGCAGTCGAAAGGGCGCCCGTGACCTCGGCGGAGGCGATCTTGTCGGTGAGCAGTGGGCTCGTGGCGGCAAGCGAGGCGGTGATCTGCTGCGGCATCATGATGACGAAGGCAGAGATGGCGACGACCACGCAAGCGAGCGGGTTATCGAAACGCTTGTTCTTGGCGAGGCTGTAGCCAATCAATCCGGCCAAGATAATGGCAGAGACGTTGAGGGTGCCCAGCGTAATTGCCGAGCCCCACGTCTGAAGGTTGGCAAGGCCCGCCGCATCGAGCGGGAACAGAGGGAACACGACGTTGTTAATAAGAACCGCGATACCCGCAAGGATATAGAGCGGCGTGATGGTCGCGAAGGCGTCACGCAGGGAACGCAGGTGAACCTGGTTTCCCACCTTCGCAGAGACCTCGGCAAACTTGTCGAGGAAGCTCTTTCCGTTGTCACTGGCCATGATTGCTCCTAACTTTCAAATCCGGCCTTTTCCTATGCGCACGGTGGTCTGTCGCCCTCTGCCACCAGATGTGCCATGTGTTGCGCGCGGCGGCGCGCGGTCTGGGCGTTCGCCCGGTCGCTAATCAACCACGTGGGTCGTGGCGACCTGTTTGAGCCAGGCCGCCGACCTCTTAAGGCGGCGCTTGTAGCCGTCCATGAGATCGACCTCGACAAAGCCGTAACGATTCTTAAAGGCATTGGCCCAAGACCAGTTATCGATGACGGCCCAGTAGTGATAGCCCCGGCACTTGGCGCCCTCGTCGATGGCCTTGGCCACCCACTCCAGGTGCTGACGTACAAAGTCGACGCGGTAGTCATCCTGGATGGTTCCTTCGGCGTCACGGTTCTTGTATTCGTCCATGATGCCGATGCCGTTCTCGGAAACGAACCACTCAAGATCGGGGTAGTTCTTAGCGCAGTCCATGCCAAAGTCGTAGAGGCCCTGCGGGTAGATCTCCCAGCCGCGGCTCTCGTTCATAACGGCGTCGGGCCATACGTACTCGTCGGCAAAGTGCGGCAGGCCGTACTGGTCGACCTTGCTCGCCGGCGCCTGAACACGCGTGGGGTGGTAGTAGTTGCAGCCGAGCCAGTCGACAACACCCTGCTTGAGGATCTCTTGGTCGCCGGCGCGGAACGGGAGCTTAACGCCGCCCTCGGCCAGGCTGTCGAGCACGTCGGCAGGAAGCTCGCCCTTGGTGATGAGGTCGAGCCACCAGCGGTTGTTGATGCCGCTGGTCATGCGCACGGCCTCGAGGTCCGCCTCGCTGGGGTTCTCCTTGGTGTAGACCGGGGTAAAGCAGTTGATCATGCCGATCTTGGCATCGGCGCGAATAGCGCCCTCGTCATAGGCGCGACGATAGTTGGCCACGGCCAGCGCGTGCGCCAGCGAGATGTGATACTGCACGGTGCGGGCGCGGTTGAAGTCGTGGAGCTGCGGGAACCACACGCCCTCCTGATAGCGCTGCTCGGGCTCGACGATGGGCTCGTTAAAGGTGAACCAGTACTTAATCTCCTGGCCAAACTCGTGGAAGGCGACGTCGGCGTAATGTGCGTAAGCCTCGACAACCTCACGGCTCTCCCAGCCGCCACGGTTAAAGAGGTAGGTGGGCATGTCAAAGTGGTACAAGTTGACAAACGGCTCCAAGCCGGCTTCGCGAGAGGCGCGGAACAACTCGTGATACCACGCGGCACCTTCCTCGTTGAGGTTGCCGTCGGCATCGAGCAGACGGCTCCACTGGATGGAAGTGCGATAGGTATCCAGACCCAAGTCCTTCAAAATGCGAAGGTCTTCCTGGTACTTGGCCATAAAGTCATTGCCGGCGTAAGAGCCAACGCGGTTGTAGAACGAACCCAGATCCTGGATGGACCAGGTGTCCCACAGGTTCTCGAGCTTGCCGCCCTGGTTCCACTGACCCTCAGTCTGCGGGCCGGACATAGCAGCGCCAAAGAAGAAGTCGTTGGGCAGCTGATACTGTGCCATCAAAGTCCTCGCTTTCGTGTTCTAGAGCTTCCGGTTGGAGACGGGTTTGCTTTGGCAGGTTATCCGGCGCGGGCGCGCACCGGCCATACCGATATCCAACCCGCCAAAACAAAACCGTCCCCAAACGGTCGATCCTGTTGTGCGGAAGGATTCCGTTCGTTGCTTAAACTATAGCGCTCTAATTTTAAAAGTAACGCGTCTTTTTCTTTTTTCTTTCTCGAACTTCTTAGATAAAAGTAATATGGATGCCCTGTTGAGGGTTATACTTACTTTTTGTATTCATATATGTCGGAAAGGAGGTTCCATGATTCCCAAATACGAGGCGATAGCTGCAGATATTCGTCGAAGTATCGAGGATGGCACTCTTAAACCGGGCGACAAGCTTCCCACCGTCGTTGAGTTCTGTGAGCTCTATAGCGTTTCCAAAATCACTGTCAAACGAGCTATCGAGCAAATCACCGAGGAAGGTCTAATTACCAGCCGTCGTGGATCGGGTACCTACGTTAAGGACACGGCGGGGCTTCCCGGCCAGGCGTTTTTCCAGGGCAAAAACGACCGTGCCCAGGGTTTTTCGTATGAGCACCGCGGGGAGAAGGTGACCTCGGTGGTCTACGATTTCTCGATTGTTAATCCACCAGCGGACATCGCAGCCCAGCTGGGAATTGCCGAGGATGACTTTGCCTATCACATCGTGCGCGTGCGTCAGGCCGATGAGAAGCCCATCGTTATCGAGTACACCTACATGCCGCTCGAGCTGATTCCGGGCCTTAAAAAGAAGGACCTGTACGGATCGGTCTACCACTTCATCCGCGAGCAATGTGGGCTGAAGATTTCGAGCTTCCACCGTACCATTCGCGCCGTGGCAGCAACCAAGGAAGAAGCTGAGCGCCTGGACACCAAACCTGGCTCTCCCCTGCTCGAGCTCAAGCAGATTGGCTTTTTGGACAGCGGCGCCGCCTTTGAGTATTCGGTCTCGCGCAACGTTGGCGACCGCTTTGAGTTGCACAACGTAACATTGGCATAGGTTTTTGTAGTCATACAGGCGCTCGTTTTGAACAGTTTTACGCGGCGCCCACGCAGCACAATGGGGGTATGAACATGTCCGATTTGATTAAACTGACGCCGATCTTCCACGAGAAAATCTGGGGCGGCCGTCAACTCGAAACCGTATTTGGCTACGACATTCCCGAGGGTCCCATCGGCGAGTGCTGGGCCATCTCGGCCCATCCCAACGGCGACTGCCAGATTGCGGAGGGCCCGTATGCCGGCCACACCCTATCGTGGCTGTGGGCCGAGCACCGTGAGCTTTTTGGCAACTGCGAGGGCAAGGAGTTCCCGCTGCTCGTTAAGATTCTGGACGCCAAGGACGACCTTTCAATCCAGATTCACCCCAACGACGAGTACGCCGCCGAGCACGAAAACGGCAGCCTGGGCAAAACCGAGTGCTGGTATGTACTAGACTGCGAGCCCGACGCCACGATCATCGTCGGCCAGCGTGCTAAAGACCGCACCGAGGCCGCACAGATGATCAAGGACGGCCGCTGGGACGACATGCTCAACGTACTACCGATCCACAAGGGCGACTTTTTCCAGATTGATTCCGGTACCGTGCACGCCATCAAGACCGGCACGCTCATTTTGGAGACGCAGCAGTCGAGCGACGTGACATATCGCCTGTACGACTACGACCGCCCCGGCACCGACGGCAAGCTACGCCCGCTGCACATTGAGCAGAGCCTCGACTGCATCGACTTTGATGCTCAGGCTCCGACCGACGGCACGGTGACCGCGCCCGAAGTGGACGGCGTGACCGAGCTCGAGTCTAACTCCTGCTACACCGTCGATCGCGTGCGCGTCGACGGCAGCAAGACCCTCGACCAGCGCTGGCCCTTCATGTGCCTGTCGGTCATCAACGGCGAAGGCACCGTCTGCGGCGACCCCGTCCACAAGGGAAGCCACCTGCTAGCTCCGAGCACCGTCGGCTCCATTGAGCTCGAAGGCAAGATGGAACTGATCATCAGCCACCTGTAGGCCACCGGTCCCCAAGCGCTCGCCGGGACGGGGCGCGGGGTTTGGTCGCCTGCTCGGACAGTCCTGCTCGCACGGAGAGCACATTAAGTGCTCTCCGGCTCGTGCGGAACTCG
>OJSE01000086.1_pt1 | contig 124916 bp, 98 predicted proteins | sample 1599351 | NCBI WGS metagenome assembly OJSE01 (sample SAMN04168656, study PRJEB22393) | human gut metagenome | biome: human gut microbiome; feature: stool | host: Homo sapiens | collected 2014-03-17 | reverse complement strand
AGGAAGTTTTGGGTGATGTCTTCCTCAGAAAGCCTGCGGATCTGTTCCGGTTCCGAAAAGAAGCGGTCCTGTGGGGACAGCCCGTGGAGGGAAGAATGGGGGGATTGGTTGTATCTCTGGACAAAAGCATGCAGGCTTCCCCTCAGTTCTTCCAGTGAATGGAAATCCCGCATATCAAGGGCTGCCATCCACTGATCCTTCATGGTCCGGAACCATCGCTCGATCTTGGCTTTTCCGGTAGGAGTGTATGGCTGGCAGTAACTGAGTGTTGTACCGATCCTTGCAGCCAGGAGTTCCATTTGTTTGTTCTTATAAGATTTCCCATTGTCAAAGTTGAAAACTTTGGGGCGCCCGTACTTTGCTATGGCTGATCTCATAACGGACATCAGATTGATAAAGTTATCATTGTAGAACACATCGATCCCGGTAATGAACCGGCTGGCATCATCGATCAGGGCAATGATATAGACCCGGTGTTTTTTTCCGTCCGAATCTGTAAGGCGGGGACCGACGCTGCTGTCCCCGCACCAGACCTCATTGATATGAGGGCGTTCATAGCGGCGCATATCCTTGTTCGGTGTCTGCCGCAGTTCCAACTGAAGCCGGTTTACAAAGCGGCAGACGGTGGATTCCGATACCTGTCCGTTTATGACAGAACCATCGGATCTCAGCTGCCTGTAAATAGCAGCTGCAGACATACGTGGATAGTTGGTTTTGAAATACCGGATCCTCTCCTGGAGTTCTTCGTCAAGCTTGCGGCTCACACCGGCATCTGACCGCCCTTTCGGGACGAGCCCTTCAAACCCATGGTTCTGGTAGTCAAGATACCATTTTTCAATGGTGGCGGGAGCATAATGATGGAGCTTTCCATCTGGCCCTATAAGTCCTTTTGCAGAGATTTCTGCGTAAAAAGCGGTTTTGTTTGGATAACGTTCATCAAGTCCTGCAATGATAGGTGCGATGGCACCATAGCGCATCAGAGCGATTTCCTGTTGTTTTTCCTGTTTCATAAGCCTGGATTATTCACGGCGTAGCCGTGAAAGTGGCTGAAAGCCACATAGTTACTATATTTTAATTGAATATTGCTTTTCACTTATCAAGTGAATAAAAAAAGAGCATCCGTTTGTGGTAAAATTAAGGTGTTCAAAGCCATTAATAATACAAACAAAGGAGCCCTTCATGAGTATTGTAAACACCTTATCACTAGAAAGCAATAGACAGATTAAAATAAATTTTGATGGAGGTGATTTATCCTCCGATGCAGGCTTACTTCTTATCAAAGAATTTGTAAGCAAAATTGGCATTGACAGACTTTTTAGCCATTCTTTTAAGACCAATGATTCTGCAGCATTTAGATATCACACTGACAAGGAGAATCTCCTTCAGATGATATATATGATCATTGCTGGTTACTTTGAAGATGATGCTTCAGATGAACTTAACAATGATCCTGTGTTTAAAGCAGTGCTGAACAAAGAAGCTTTGGCATCACAGCCAACTATTTCAAGATTTCATAATCGTCTGGATAAAAATTCCTTAAATCAGTTCCTTTCGATAAGCCGAATTCTTATAAAGAAAATCTACAGCATTCAGATGCCTGAGGCTGTCATACTGAATTTAGATTCAATAGTTCTTGATGCTTATGGCAAACAGGAAGGAAGAGCCTTTAACTTTCATTATCAAAGCAACGGATATCACCCACTTGTCTGCTATGACGGAATAACAGGTGATTTACTTAAAATCCAGCTAAGAGACGGAACTAGGTATTCATGTACCGGTGTGGTTGATTTTCTCCAGCCTGTCCTGGATGAATATCTGGCAGATTACCCATCCATAAACCTACTGCTTCGTGGTGACAGGGGTTCACTACACCAGAACTATACTGGCAATGTGAAGAAAATGGAACTCGTTACGTCATCAGGCTTAATGAGAATAACAATCTCCGTGAAAAAGCTGCATATCTGGTTGGTGAGCTTGATGATATCACAAGAGAAAACAAAATTGATTATGCTGTAGTTTATGACGAATTCATGTATCAGGCAGCATCTTGGCCTTATGAAAGACGTGTTGTCTGTAAGGTAGAGAAACCTGAAAACCAGATGACTTACATGTATACATTTATTGTCACAAACATGGATTCATCGCCGGAATACCTCATCAAGTTTTATTGCAAAAGGCTTCAGTGAGTAGTCATACAAGAATAGTGAATGCCAACAGACTTCAAATACATGCACTTTCTTATAACATATTTAATTGGTTTAGGCGATTGGCGTTATCAGCAAATATGCGTAAACAACGCATCGATACCGTCCGTTTAAAACTGCTGAAGATTGCTGCAAAAGCAATACATTCAGCACGATATATAACATTCAAGCTGTGTAGCAGCTGCCCTTATAAGGATGAGTTCTATGGCACCCTATATAACATCAACAAACTGCAGGTGCAGCTGGAATAGCAACTATTAACGAACCTTGACAGCTGGATAATCACTCAAAACCCTGCCATAGGGATTTTATGCCCTTTTTTCGGTCAAAAGAGATTAGTTCAAGCTTCATGGATCAAATTTGAAAGTTAAAGAGACAGTTTTTAATTTAGATACTGCTTCGTGAATAATTCAGGATTAAATATTTATAACAGCTTTCTAATCTTATCAATATTTCTTTTTACATCTTCTATAATTTGCAATTGTTTTCCGCCACTTATATAATAATCAATCAAAGCTGTTTTCAATTCATTTATTGTATATTTCATACTATATAATCTTTCTTTTTCTAAATTTACCAATATGTATTTTTCACATTCTAATATTTCTTTTATTATATCTTCAGTTCGTTGTTTTATAAAATTACTATTTGATATCAAATCACTAATTTTCTCAGATAGCTTTAGAAACTTACAATATTCCTTGACTGATACTTTATTGTTATCGTAAATTATTTCTAATTTTTCATACCCCAATAATAAACAGCCACCACTAGTCATTAAATTTTTCAACTTATCAAAGAACCCTGATTCTAATATACATTTTTTATTATTTTCATCAGTTATATTTCTAAAATCAGCTATAATTAATCTATATTTTTCTTTATTTTCTATTAATGTATCAATATATTCACTAAGTACATTATAAAAATTCACATCATAATTTAACTCATCCTCATTTATAATATTGACAATATTATCTTTACCAAAAATTTCGATATATTGTATCAATTCATCACTAAACAACTCATTGCTTATAATTAACATATCATTTCTACCTGGAAACTCCGATAACATTTTTATAATGTATATGTGTAGCATTAAATTATTTTCATATAATTCATTGTAATCCGTTACATTGAAAATCTCAGTCAACTGATTATTAATAATATTAATTTGTTTTTCTCTTGATACCAGACTTGCATTAGTAAATTCATCATCCAAATCTATAATTACATTATCATCTATTTTAATAACATATTTATCAAATCCAATTCTTCTCAGCTCCATAATATTACTGCTCCATAATATAATGCATTCTTTCAACTATATAATCATAATTAAAATAATAATTAGCGTAATTTTTAATTTCATAATAGTTCTGTTCAAAAAAAGATAATGATTCATTACATATTTTAATAAAAACATTAGCTAAACCTGAAACATCGTCCTTAGAAAATGAACTACCGTTTCTTCTCCAATTTGTTATCTCATCAACTGCATCTATATCTGAACATATCATATAGCAACCATGTGCTGCTGCCTCTGCAAATACATTAGGTGTGCCACCTTCCTTTTTAGATGTAAGAACAAATATTTTAGCCTTTCTATACTCATTAAACAATTTCATTTTATCTGTTATTTCACCTGTAAATACTACCTTTTCTTGTAGCTGTGGGTTTTTATTGAAATAATCACACAAATATTCTTTGAAATCATCTTGTATTCCGCCAACCATCCTTAATGTCCATGACGGTATCTGAGAACTAACCATTGCAAATGCTTCTAACAATAACTTATTTTGTTTATCTTCATCGCCAATTCTGCCTACAAATAATAATACATTCTGTTTATCCTCAAAGTCTGATATTACCGGATTCATATTATAATCTAATCCATTAGGAACATATTCAATTTTATATGGAAGTTTATAAGACAATAATTTTTTTATTTTTTTGCACTCACATGAAATAAAATCGCAATTATCCAGCATATTCTTATATAGAGCCTCTGAAAATGGCATATTGTCAACCCATGCCGCATTCGCATCCATTTTTAATACAACTTTCCCCATAGGATTAAGTTTTTTATATAAAGGAACAATCTGCATATAAGGATAATATAACCCAAAACAAAATAATATATCTATATTCATGGCATGATTCTTTACATATTCCACGCATTTTTTTGTCCATTCAAATATATCTTTAGTTTCATTCTGATAATCAATAATAGCACCTGGCATTTTCTTGAGATAAGGATATTCCCCCTGTTTTACTGTAACTATAACTAATTCATAATTATATTTTCGTGCATATACATACGGTAACAAACAACAATCCTTCATTAAATGCGTATTGCTATAATACATATCAGGTGCTATATCACATATTACTTTCCTATCACCACTATACACTCCGAATCCCCCATACATAATAAATATCTTTCTTATAATTAATATATTGCTTCATTAAATCAAACCACCATTATTTGCAAATAAATTCTACATTATAAACTAACAGTCAAATTCTATTGAAAGAAGCTACATTTAATACTACAATAAATAATAAATTATTTATTTTAAATTTACAATAGAATTATATAATTCTTAAAACAATTAACTATCTGGAGAATCAATTAATTATGAGTAATACCAATGAAATACTGATTAAAATTAAAGACGCCACTCTACATGGTCAACTGACTGTAAATGAAATACCTATAACTGACATAAAAGAATTAGTTATTACAGAAGCCGCTACTATTCTTGGAAATATGTCTTCTGATTATATTGAATTAAAAAAATTATGTAATAACTTCCCTAATACGTGTACAGACAAAAACAAAATTATTAATTTTCTGGACTCTTTAATTGCATATACCATTAAGATTTCAGACGCAGCATTAACCAATATCATAGAACTTCCTGATAATATAACTCCTGATGATGAATATATGTATTATCTGAAACTTTCAGAACAATATATTCACAATAAAGACCAATACTACCTATGTTTGGAAAACGCTGCATATCACTGTAAAAACTTAACCGAAAAAGAACATATTCTTACACAATTAGATGAAATAAAGGATAATACTGACCTAAATATTCAACCTACCAGCATTGTTATAATTTCCTACAACAACCTTTATCTTACTCAAAAATGCGTAGAAAGCATACGCAATACATGCCCTGTTAATTCCTATGAAATAATCGTTGTTGACAATGCATCATCTGACAATGTGATAAATTGGCTAAGCCAACAACCCGATATTAACCTAATCTGTAACAATGAAAATATGGGATTTCCTAAAGGATGTAATATTGGAATAGCCAATTCCAAACAATATAATGACATTTTTCTCCTTAATAACGATACACGTCTAACACCAAATGCACTTTTCTGGTTAAGAATGGGGTTATATAACGAAGAAAATATTGGTGCAACCGGTGCCATATGCAATTACATAGGAAACCAGCAATTTATAGACCTTTTCTATACATCTATATCAGATTATCAACGCTTTGGTTATGTAAATAATCAATATCGAACCAACAGCATGGAGTTAAGCACAACATTATCAGGCTTTGCTATGCTTATAAAAAGAAATGCACTTAATAAAACAACTTTACTAGATGAAACTCTTACTCCTGGCTATTACGAAGATGATGATATATGTCTTCAGCTTATGCAACTCGGATACAAACTGTACGTATGTCATAACAGCTTTATATATCATGCTGGCAGTCAAAGTTTTGGAAAGCTAAAGTCAGACGCTATAACTAATATATTCATTTGTAACCAAAATTATATGTTTAAGAAATGGGGATTTCATCCAGACAATAATCATCTAAGCAAAAATATTTATGACACTTTTAATAACTCTAAAATCATCATACACAAACATATAACTCTTCTTGAAATAAATGCTCACACTGGTGCTACATATGCTCATCTTAAATACATATATTCTGATATGAATTATATTGGATTAGAAAATAACAAAAATTACTTACCTTGTATGTTAGAAAACGTAATCTATATAGATTGCTCCTATGAGAAATATCACTATAATATACATAATTTCAATTATGTAATAATAAACGACTCTGATAATTACTCAATAACTCAAAAAGAGCAATTACTTACCAGCATACAACCACACCTAAGTTCAGATGCTTATGTACTATGGAATTAAGTCAATCAAATCTCTATCTGACAGCATATTAAACATATGCAGCCGTAACAGAGATTATATATGGAAAAAATGGGGATTTGACCCACTTAATAACAGTATTGGTAACATATTTAAGATGATATACGCAACAGCAGAACCACTTGCACTGCTTGAAATCAACGCACATAATGGTGCAAGCTATGCACATCTTAACTATATATGTCCTAAGCTTAGATATGTAGGCTATGAAAGTAATCTGTCTTATATACCGCTTACTATCAAAGAGGCTCATATTACCTACACTAATTATGATAACATAGATTTTTGCCAATATAACAAAGAATTCAACTACATTATAATTAACAATGCAACTGAATATAGCGAAGCCGAACGTAACAGCTTATATGCAAGATTATATGACTGTTTAAAAGCTGACGGACAGCTTATATGGAACGACAATACACCTCATAATGACTAAGCAAATATTGATAAGTGGTAAAACATCAAAAGATGTTTTACCACCAACTAACTCAACACTTTATTATTCATGTGATATTCTTGCATCAATAGCCTTCTTAAGCTTAGTCGAGCTTGTACTCTGTGTATAAGGGAAGAACACTAGTGTTGAACCATGCTTCTCAAGGAAATCCTTTCTTGCAAGCCAATATGGATCATGTTCATAATCACTTCCTGAGAACTGTACATCAAAATGATATACCTTATACATGTCTTCAGTATCTGCGAAGTTCGGCGGCAGCTTGACTGCTTCATCTACGTAACGGCATGACCTTACCATCTCTATACGCTCATCAAAAGGTACGAAAGGCTCTGCCTGTTTACCTATACGTACTCCCTCATCCGACACAACACCAACTATAAGATAATTGCACAATTCCTTAGCACGTCTGAACATATTCAGATGTCCTATATGGAATAAATCAAACACTCCCGCAATATAACCTATATTATATGGCTTATCGTTATGAGCTGTTTCTTTCTGTACATTCTCGCTGCCGTTATCATCAGCATTGCCATCATTGACTGGTAACTGTGATAACCTTTTCCTTACATTCTCTCTTCTCTTGTTAGGATAATCATTACCCGGGTCATATATATGATAATCCTCTATGCCCCAATCTGCTAACTGTCTTACTACACCATAATACTTCTTGATACATATGATAATATGTAATTCATCAGCAGGTATAGACTTTAATATATCTGGTGAGTTAATAGGCACTCCCTTTATCGTAGTTCCCCATCTGGCACTGTTATTATCTATAACAGAATATACCTCATAGCACCCATCAAATTCATCAAGAAAACGATTCGTGAATATACCTGAACCGAACAGAACAAGTTTCTTTACCTGATTGCCATTCTCATCATCAAGTCCCCTGAATATATCAATGAACATATTCTGATAAGTTCTGGCATCATAATTCAGTTTCTCTCTGTTAGTATATAATGTCCTTGCATTCACTCTTCTGTTACGATAATACGTCTCAAGCTCTGCCTGATTACGCAGTTTCTGAGTGAACTTAGAAGACATATGCGACCATATATCTTCACACTCAGTAAGTCCGAATCTATCCATAATCTCACTACGTGGTATAAGCTGTTCGAACTCTTTATCTGTTCCATCATATATTATAGACAACGAACGATGCAGAATCGACTTAGCAGGACAGTTTTCTATGTAGAATTCCTGATCATAATATATAAATCTGTCCCTTGGATTCTTCCTGCTTCCATCATAAAAACAATTCAGGGGAACCATATCTATATATCCTTTTTCAAGAATGATACCTAAATCCCTGCCATTAGCACTGTTCTTATCTTTCTCTGATATGATGTCTGTATGCTTAGAGGAAGATAATATAAGCTCATACATTTCCTCTATAGCCTTATAGAATTCTTCCTTATCCTTTTTAGCCAGTTCCTTAAGAGCTATCATAGCAACCGGTGCATCAACATATGGCATAATAAACTTATCATCTTCTATATAAGAATCAACAACCTGTATTCCCCTGCTTCTTAGTTCTTCATGGTTATGCTGCATCTGCTTAAGCTTAACTATCCCCTCTTCATATATAGCCTTTTTATACACAGTACTCAACTTTTTTTGGTTATAGGACGATATTTTCTCATCATCATAAATATTATCTGTCAGCTTTCCACTACCACCACAACAACATATACCAGTAACCATTGCATTTTCTCTTCCTCTGTCCATAGACAATGTAACGTGCTGAGTATCATCATAAGTACCATCCATACTGCACTCTATAATATATGCATCAGCCATGGCATGAAACATCCCATTCTTAACAAGGTCTGTATACAGATATTCCTCATTAATAAATACACACTCCGGGTGCTCATATACTGGAAAATATCTTATAGCCAGCTCCTCCTGTGGATTATACCCCTCTGCATAAACAAGCTGTACTTCTCTAAGATTCGGCATAACTGCATAAAACTTATGATTCACAAGTCCACTTTCATCCAACATGTTTCTTAGCTCTGCACCAGAATAACACCTTCCTGCTATTTCCTTTTTATCAGCCTGTTTCATACCTCTATAATTCTCTATTCCATCAAAGCTATGATTGGTATACGGATCTCTCTCTCCACAAAAATATTTAATAGCCAGACGGTTCTCGCAGCCAATCAGCAACCTTCCTGATGACTTAAGCAATGCCTTTAGTGTACTTAATAGTTTGTGTGGATTATCACATTTCTCCAGCACATCCATACCAACTATATAGTCATATCTTGTTCCACTCCAATTATTACATGACATATCAGCACAATTCTGTATATCAGAGGCTGCTACCACATCAACACACCTTCCAAAAGTCACCAGTAGTTCCTGTATAGCACTGTTTTTTTCGCCATCATATATATATAATATATCTGTGTCTTTCTTAAAGCCGTACCATAACAACGCTGCCTTTGGAAACTCAGATATGATTGCTTTTACTGATATGTCTTTTGATGTATTATTCTTAGACAATGTACTATTAGATATATTACTCATTATATTTTCTCCAATCTATTCCACTGTTATATATGGCAGTTCTTCTACCTTAAATTTTTTCTTAATAACCCATACCGTCATCATTCTCTCTGCAAAAAAGCCAATAACTCTCTTACTATAAGCATTATACCCAGACACATCTATATTGCACGCTGCAGGTATGATAAAAGAAAACAACCATTGACAATACTCATCAAACACACTCCATGTAGTGGCAAACATATTGCAGGGATAAAAATAATGTAGTCCCATAACATAATCAAACACATTCACATCCTCCGGATGTGCCTTTATAAGAGCCTCCCTGAATCCAATTATGTCCTCACAGTCATCAACCATATCTTTACAGACTATAACTGCTGCTATGTTACTCCATACTATATTAGACCTTATCTTGCTTAATACACTTCCTATACCATATATGACGATTCTGCTCATCGTGTCTTATCCTCCATGATGCTGATTACTTTCCTACTATTAATTCAAAATATCACATAACAATATGATATCAATCCATCCGGCTGCCGCTCTATTTCCATTACATACAGCTAACAAATATATTTATATTCCATCTAACTAACATTAAAGCCTTTAGAGCTATTATACTCTAAAGGCTTTAATGTTAGCAAATGCATTTTGTTTATATGTGTTATTATGTAAACTATTGCAAGCATATTATTAAATCATTTTTAACCGAAACAATAATAATGCTACAATATCTTTTAAAGCACCTAGATTTGAGCGTTTACCTATGATCTATATCCTCTGTTACTATGTTCTTTATATATTTTATCTTTATATATATCACGGTCACCATATCATGTATATGCTATTGGTCTTTCAGCCATATATATGTCATTGGTCTTACCAGATTGAAACATCTTGCTAAGAAAGTCATAAATCCGTTCCCACTCTTCTTTTTTAAAAATTAGTAACCTAATTCCTATCGTATCTCTTATAATCTTCATATAATTATCTTTCGAGATATCTACATATTTATGGCTATGCTCTTTTCCTTTTTTACGAATTATCTTTTCTATAAGATGCTCTGAATCCTTAACTCTACCTCGTATGGAATGATATGGCAATGAAGCTTCTGAACCAAATTCTTTTTTTATATTATCAATAAGATAAGCTTCTAACTTCTCACACACTTCATTTAATTCCTGATTGTGGGCTGTATAATCTTCATGTATTTCCACCAACACATTCCAGTCTAATCCAGATTTTTCAAAAGTTTCATTTAAATTATACTTTTCTAAATAATCATCTTTATCTAACATACACGCCTTCCATTTATGTATCTTAGGCAAACCACCTCTTTTCTCCAACTGAACTATATGATTTGCTTTCAATTAATGTTCAATGAGTATATTTTATACTCTATAACTAGACATTTCAAGTGTATTATAATATTTTTGAATAACCCGTTCTTTCGTTCTTCCATATACTATATGAATCATTTATCATATATCTGATTCCATTGTAATAAGACACACCTAATGTTTCTTCCAGCTTGAATTATATTATTTAATGATTTATTATTAGTATATCATTTAAGAATATGAGGAAAGTATATGAGAAAAATTTCTGTTATAACACCATGTTACAATGTTGAACAATATATAAAACAATTCCTTGATTGTATTGTTAATCAGACTATAGGCATAGAGAATATAGAGCTTATACTTATAGATGACTGTTCAACAGACAGTACCTCTGATATTATAAGAGAATATGAACAGAAATACCCAGATACTATTATTGCCATATTCAATGAAAAGAATGTCAAACAGGGTACATGCCGCAACATAGCTCTTGATAACTATGTTACCGGAGATTACTTCTGTTTTATTGACAGCGACGATATAGTTCCACCTTATTATCTTGAATATTTATACAACACAGCTACATATTGTCATGCTGATGTTATCCAGCTGAATTTCTCATATAACTTAGCTGATATACCAGAATCACCTGAACTTCTTACATATGACACATATATCTGTGACACCACAGATAAAAGGAGACAGCTCATAATAGGAGCTGATTATCTTAATGAAAGCTGTACATGTAAATTCATACTCAAATCATATTACGACCGTTATCACTTTCACTTTGCTGAAGGCGTTGCATATGAAGAACCCTTGTTTACACATCCTATAAAGCACACAGCTGATGTTATATGCCGTATAAATGAACCTTTGTATTATTATCGCTATAATCCTAACGGAACAATAATATCATATATGCAGAATTATGATACCATCTACCAGCATATGCTTGTGCAGCTTGAAACTTTCAACTATGTTAAGAATAATCTTGCTAATGACAAATATATACATGAAATGGAATTATACTTTATACACTCATTCTGTTATGAAACAATCATGTTTTTAAACACACGTCATATGCCTGTAACTACAGAGCTTTTTCGCTATATGTGCTCTGTAACCAATATGATTATACCTGACATACCATCCAATCCATATTTTGGCATCAATGGAACATATTCATATAAAGCTGTTGCTGATTATATTGACGCATACAACCACGGTGCAGATATTAACGAAATAATAAATCAATTGAAAGAAATCTAATGGAGAATATACATATGAAACAACCAGCTGATACAGAAGAATACGTTGAATCATCTATCCTGGAAGATGAACAATGGCACAAAGAATATGATGAATCACTTCTATCCCTGACTGATTCACTTAGCCATTTTCTTAAAGTTAATACAGTTAATTCATTATATACACTTTGTACATTCCTCACTACTCCTGACATAATAAAAACTTTCCGGAATATACCGGATATTGCTCATTGTTTAGTAGCTGCCAACATAACTGCTACTGAATTCAACAATAATATAACTACAACGTTATACCTTAAAGATACATACGACATATCCGGAGTTATTAAAAAAAACAATTATTATAAGTTCTTACTGCTTAATATAGAATACAATGTAGACAGAAATAATGCTCTAAATAACCTGACTAATGACATACGCAATAAAAAAATATCTCATATTGCAATTGAACAATTAATTAAAACAACTTCACTTAATAGTAATTATGTCTTAGATTGCCTGTCAAATCAACTAAGCCAGGATATATCCATTAATGATGACTATACTATTACAGATTTTAAAACACCTGCTATAATAGATTGTAATATTCCCCAAACTAATACATACACTTTTAAACAACTTTATGATATAACAGATAATATAACATATAACAATAGCCAGTTCTGTTTTATAATATGCTCTAATAACAATCAATACGAAACAGAATGTATTAAATACATCAATAATCTTACAATTCCCGATGGTTATACAATAGATATCATTGTAGTCCACAATGCTTCATCTATGACATCTGGTTACAATAAAGCTATGCTTGCATCGCATGCCAAATATAAAATATACCTTCACCAGGATGTATTTATTATTAACAAGAACTTTTTATCAGACATTCTCAGAGAATTCAAGAATCCATGTACCGGAATGATAGGAATTGTAGGCTCTGAAAAACTACCACAAACCTGTATTATGTGGTATGGGTGGCGAATAGGTCATTTTATCTCCAACAACATATATCACACTACCGACTCTGTCCTTGAAGATATAAAGACTCCAACACGGGTAGAAGCTATTGATGGTTTCATAATGATTACCCAATATGATATACCATGGAAAGAAGATATTTTTACTGGCTGGGATTTCTATGATATATCACAAAGTTTTGAGTTTAGAAAGAGGAATTATGATGTTATAATTCCACCATCTGTCCATGCCTGGTGTTTTCATGATGATGGCATAATGGATCTTGATTCTTACTATAATACAAGGAAAATATTCATGAAAGAATATGCGGATATGTTGCAATAGCAACATATCCGCATATCATATAAACTATAAACACCAGTCACTTTTAAGAATTGGTTCTTGTGATATTCCCCATTTAAAGGCTACATCTTCTCCACAATATCTACACGATTCCATAGGCTGGATAAGCCTGTCCTTAATCTTCCATCCATCAAGTCCCGGCTCATATATATCTATACAATCATTCTTATCCATTTCTGGAAGTTTCTCATTATATCTTTCATTAAAATATTTGTTCAGAAACGGAGTGCAACACGCTGCCATCATTCCTCTTGATAAAAAAGTGCAATTTCTTCTCATACACTGATTAAATATCACTTTCTTATCTGAATCACCATGAATATTAATATGCTTAGCAAAACTTTCTTTTTCCAATCTCAATTCTGCGTTCAATTCATGTTCTTTTATAAAAGTAATAATCTTATTATTATCCAGACATTCATAATCTGATATAGATATTAACACATTATTATCTTTAATAATCTGAATCAAATCATCGGATATCGATAATAATAATATTCCATTAGTAACAACTGTGATACAGGCATATGGAAATGCATCTCTTGCTGATATTATAAAACTTCCAATGTCTTTATTAAGTAAAGGTTCGCCTCCAAGCAGATATATTGTTTTTATCTGTGAAAAATACTCAGATAGTTTATGTATATCTTTATTAAACTGTTCATAATCAGCATACACAGGGCTACTAACCAGATTAGAAAAATGAGCACACCCCCTGCAATTCAGATTACAGTGATCTGCAAGATGGAATTCTATCTGATTAAGCACCGGACCGATATCTGAATACCTTTTTATACATTCATTTTCTTTTATATTTTCTGGAATTATATATATATCAGGAATTCCAATCTGTTTTAAAATATTGGTATAGTACGTATTTTCCGGTTCAGTCTGCAATACGCCATCTATCTCACCTTTACTATACATTTCCAGTAATTCACTTAATGAATATGTAACATCTGAATCTGTATATTCACCAAGGCATACATCAGATAGACCCACTACCGAATCTGCTGCATTATACTGCTGCAATCTCTCCAGCGTATGATTCCAACTGGCTGCCTGTCCAAATAGCACTAATCTCATAGATATTCTCCTGCTTTCTATACACTATATTTAACAACTTGGATAATATAATACTTCTCAACTACTATTCTCAACTATCCTGTAGTAAATACCAATATTATTTTATTATTCACAATATAATACAGTTTCATTAACCAAGTTAGTATAATGCCTTAACCACATTTTATAATCTGGATTGAGTGATAATATATATTCGGGTATTTCAAATATATCTTCTGGCTTATGATATACACAGATAGTTAACTTAGGCTTATACTTTCTGATAGTCTCCGCGCACCCTTTCAGTGCTGCAAACTCTGAACCTTCAATATCCATCTTGATAAATGTTGGCGGTTCGTGAGTTTTGAAAAAGTCATCTAGCTTTATTACATCAACTTCGACATATCCTTTATCACTAATTTGGGTACAGCTGCTATTGGTACTAAAATAAATATGCCTACATTGAGTCGAAATATTCCATTAATTTATATACTTATATGGTCACTCATCAAAATGAATTATGTCAAATCAAATATTAAAATACATAATTTATCTATAACATATAAATATATTATAATATTCATATTAAACTGTTATCTATTACATTGCAAGTGAAAATCAATTAAAACCCAAAGTATAATTTAATAATGTTCATTATCAAAATTAGGAATTTTACATTTTCAACAAATCATTATTGATACATATTATGTATTACCTCTTCTGCTTTTATATTTGCTTGTAATGAAACATCTAACGTTGTCAATTCTATATTTTCATATTCCAAAATAGCTTGATCAAGAGTTCTCATAGCACATATATATCCCTCAGCAACTTTGTCAAAACGCAATATTGTTTGCAATGTGGTCGTAATTGTTGCCATAACTGAAATAAAAATTCTAATTGATAAATTAAATTTTTCATCCATTACCATATATATTGTTATTGATGAAAAACTCACAGACATAACTACTAATAAATAATGTATTCCTATAAAAAAGCCATAACAAAGTCTATACATTCTCTGCTTATGATAATACATTTCCGGAGCCTTTTTATTAAAAGGTTTTTCACTATCCTCAAAAAATTTTTTCCCAACATCTTTATTATGGTAAAAATGTGTAAAAAACAATAATATTCCTATTACAACTAATGTTACAAACACACTTACAACTATTGTCCACATATCTCATCTCTAAGCGTAACATAAAGTCTATCATAACTCATTCTGTTAACCTTCATAAAACTGAGACTTCTGGCATAATGGTGGAAGCCCAGCACCACAAATTAATAACAACATATTGAAAAAACCACTTGTGTCCATTAATGTATTAACTGCAAAGAAAAACACAAAAGGAGTATTCACAAGTGGCTTCATTTAATACATTATACAAAAGTGTCTTTAATATCAAGAACACAGTTATAAAAAATTGTAATCTTTACTCTGATAAGAATGGAGTTAAACATATTCGTATCCAAGCAGGACCTAATAAATGGCATGAGAACGACTGCCCTGAACATGGAGTATATGTTGCCGAAGTTCCATGGGCATATCCAGGTAGTAGATTTACCAAAGATTTCGACCTTACCATTGCATGGTTTGCATCCTATCATAAACGCTCCATCGGTCGCTTACGGCTCAAATGAATATATCTGTTTATATTTTTTATTTAATTGGATAATCAAAAAATTTTTTTACTATGCTCATTTTATTTTCGTATAAATATTTAATTACAATATCATAGATTTTACTAGCTGTAAAATCGCTTTCGTAAGGATTCTTGGCTTCTTTAACTATCAATCTAAATTTCTTAGAACAAGCCATTTTAATTGCAGACATTATATCATAATAACCATCTCCACAGTTAATAATGGACTCAGATTGAATTCTTCCTTTTTGTCTATTTCCAATATTAATAGTAGGTATTTTAAAACTAGGGACTTCAATAATACCACTTGAAGAATTTCCTATTACAAACTTACAATACTTCACTGCACTTAAATATTTTTTAACTCCTAATGAATCAAATAATTTTATGTTTTGATATTTTTTTTCAGCTTCCATAAGTGCTGCATTTATTTTTTTTCCACCTTCATCTGCATTTGCTTTTGTACATATAAACATAATTTCTGGTGTATTAATCATTGCCTTTAATATACTATCAATCTGCTGTTGAAATCTATCATTTTCTGTGGTTATTGGATGATATGTCATTATAGCATATTCGTCCAGCTTAACTCCTAATTCACATTCTAATTCATTTTTACATAAAAGTGGAATTTCTTTTATATTTTCAACACCTAATGAACCGACATTATAAACTCTTGAAGGTTCCTCCCCCATTTGAATAACTCTGTTTCTATACTCATCTGTACTGGTAAAATGAAGAAAACTTAATTTAGTGATAGCATTTCTTATTAATTCATCCAAAGCCCCTAATGTTGCTTCTCCACCATATAAATGAATTATTGGTATTTTATAATTTATAGCAGCCATACATATTGCAAGAATTTCGTATCTATCACCTAAAACCAAAATCGCATTGGGATGACTATCTTTAAAATAATCCGAGAAATTTATTATTGCATTCGACATAGTTTCCGATATTCCATACTCTGAATTATCATCAGAAAGAATTGCTATTCTTTTATCTATTGTTAATCCATCATTCTCTATTTCCTTTATTGTCATTCCATATTCACTTGAAAGATGGCTCCCTGTCACTACTAATTCAGTATTTATTTTATCAGACACCTTAAACATTTTGATTAATCGCGACAAAAGTCCATATTCTGCTCTTGTAGCAGTTACTATTACCAGCTTATTCATATATCATTTCATCCTCTTCATAATCCTTCTTTGCTATGTGACCTATAACATCATTCCACTTCATTGGAGACATTCCATTACCTGGTCGCTTGGTCGTTATATTATCTTCTGTAAAAATTTCTCCTTTATTTATTTTTTTACTTGCAACAATACTTTTTCTCACTATATCTATATTTTTTGCTTCAGAGGATGAAACAACTTTATTATAACTCCCCATTGCCTTTTCTACATTCCTAATAGATTTTACTAATTCACATAATTCATCGGGTTCAATACTTGCTTTGTGATCTGGTCCTTCCATTGTCTTATCAAGAGTAAAATGCTTTTCAATAACCTTGGCTCCAACTGCTACAGCTGCTATAGCCACATCACTTCCTATAGTATGATCCGAATATCCCACCTTACACTTCAACGTATCTCTCATAAAAATCATTGAATTAACATTTGCATCTTCATATGGTGTCGGATATTCTGTATTACACTGCAGCACAACTATATCCTTTGTTCCATTATGTTTAAGTACTTTTATAGCATCATTGACATCATCAATAATACTCATTCCTGTCGACAATATAACTGGCAACATTGTTTTACCCGCAGCAACTAATAATGGATAATTGTTTATCTCTCCTGAAGGGATTTTTATGGTTTTAACACCTATTTTGTACAAAAAAGCCAAACTTTCTACATCAAATGGCGTTGAAATAAAATCAATATTGTTATTATCACAGTATTTTTTTAATTCGATGAACTCTACCTGTGATAATTGTAATGATTTAAGCATATCAAATTGTGTTTCATTACTTTCAGTGTTTTCAATTTGATATCTAGCTTTTTTTGCATTCCTGCATACCAATTTTTCGGGATTAAATGTTTGAAATTTAATAGCATCAACACCTGCACAGACAGCTGCATCTACCATCTTTTTTGCAATTTGTATATTTCCATTATGATTTACTCCTGCCTCTGCAATTATGTATACTTTCTCATTATTCATAAATTATTTCCTCTATCATCTAACAACAAATCCTGCCGCTACTAATTCTTTATCTGAAACTGTTCTGCATTGTATTACTGTAGCATTTGCACCTACTAGAACACTTTTTCCAATCTTAACTTCTCCACACAAAACAGCTCCAACTGCAATGTGCGAATAATCATCAATTACACAATCATGTTCTACTACCGCTTGAGTATTAATAATACATAATTTACCAATATGTGCACCAGTATTAATAACAACATTTTTTCCTATAAATGTGCCTTCTTCAATTAAAGCATTATCTGAAACAATAGCACTCGGATCTATAATTACAGGAAATTTGTAACCAATTTTTTTTATTTTTTCATACATCTTTTCCCTTATATCGTTATATCCTAAGTATCCTATTCCAATAACTATATTACGAATCCCTGCTGAAAATAATTCGTCCAAAATAGTGTCATTTCCAAAATATTTGTATTCATTTTTTTTATCTTCAACATCTGTATATCCTACAATTTCGTATTTCCCTTGTCTTATTATACTATCCGCAATACTTTTTGCATGTCCACCAAAACCCGCAATTACTATCTTTTCCATTTTCTACCCTTTAAAATATTTAACTAGAATATCTTTTACCATATCTGATACATAATTTATTTCTTCATTTGTAATTGAAGTACTACATGGAATATTAATTATTCTTTTTTCATACCATTCTGCTTTATCAATTTTATAATTCAAATCATCTTTATAAGGTAATTGTTTATGATTCAATCTCCAAATCGGTCTTGTCTGAATATTCTTGTTATAAAGTTCCTCTATAATATCTTTAATATCACAATCTAAAACATCTATATCTATCAATAAAGAATAAAACCAAACATTTGAATCTATATCCTCTCTAAAATCAACAATTTTCGCTAACTTAAATTCATTAAAATTGCTTCTATATGAATTATAATTTTTTTTCTTTCTTACAATAAATTCATCCAACTCTTCCAACTGTGCCACACCAATTGCTGCTTGAACATTAGTCATCCTATAATTATAACCAATTTCATTATGTATATAAAATAAAGCATCGTCCTTTGCTTGAGTTGATAAATATTTAACATGTTTCAGTGCTTCAACAGATTTTGTTACTAACGCACCACCTCCACCGGTTGTAATAATTTTATTTCCATTAAAAGAATACGCTCCATAATCGCCAATAGTTCCTGCATATTTTCCTTTATATTTACCACGAATAAATCTAGACCCTAATGCTTCTGTCGCATCCTCTATAACTTTTAAATTATATTTTTCAGCAACAGTTAAAATTCCATCCAAATCAGCAAGATTGCCAAATACATGAACAACTATTATAGCTTTTATAATATTACCATTTTTTTTATACTTTAAATTTCCCTGTTCAAAATAACACTCATTTTCACAGAATGCATTCAACTTTACAGGATCCATGCATAATGTATCATCACAATCCATAAAAATTGGTTTAGCCCCAACATACTTTACAGGATTAATTGCTGCAATAAATGTTAACGTTGGAACAATTACCATATCACTAATTCCAATTCCTGCATCAATCAATGCTAAATGAATTGCTGATGTTCCACTTTGACAAGCAACCACCTTACCATTAACATAATTACTTAAATCACTCTCAAATTTTTCAACAAATTTTCCTCCTGTTGATACCCAACCTTGTTCAACAGCTTCATCTACATATTTTCTTTCATTTCCTTCAAAATTTGGAATTGATAATGGAATAAAATTTCTCATTTAGTCTCCTCTACATTTTCTCATCCAATGATTTTCCTTTTTCTATATGCACAAATTCAGGCAGATAACCTTTTATTATCTTTACAATATCATTTTTTGTCACATTTTCATTTAAAAATGCATTATTAAATGTTTCAAACAATTTTTGCACTTTTTCTATTGAAACTTTTTGTTTATCAATAATAACACCTAACCCATTAAATCTTGTCTCATCTGTTTTCTCTGAATCTATATAAAACTCCTCATATTCTTTCTCTCCTGAAGTATTAGATTTTGAAAAATATACTGGATACTCTGTACCTCCAACCTTTAATTCCAATGACTTTTTAATTGCTTGTCTTTCACTTTCACATTCATATACAGTATATCCATTTGAAACAATCAAATCTCTTGCAATTTGATCAAAAGACATCATCGTTTTTTCTTTTAATTTGGGATAAAATATTTCTCTATTTTTTCCTAAAATACTTGCAAGCATACATATTTGTCCACTTTCTTCTGGGGATACAAAATATCTCAAAACATCTGATGGTGCAGATAATGGCTGTTTCTTTTTCATTCTATAAAGAAAACCATCTGGAAGCGAGCCATTTGAAAATGCAACATTAGCAAATCTTGCAGTCTTTACAGGAAAATAGTCTGAATATGAAAAAATCAAATCTTCCATTAACCTTTTACTGGCTCCCATTATATTAACAGGATTAGCTGCCTTATCTGTAGAAACACAAAAATAAATATCCGGTGGGAATATTTTCAATATATCCAATAATTTTTTTGCATTTAATAAATTATTTCTTATAATCGCTTCTACAGATATAATGTCTTTCTCACTTCTAACATGTTTATGGGCAGAAAAATTAGCAACAATATCATATTTTCCGTGATTAATAAACATTTTCTTAAACATTGACGAGGCATAATCCATTGCATATGTAATATATAAATCCGGTACTACTATATTGCTTGAACTCCTCAAGTCTCTTGTTAACTCTGCAAGCCCATTTTCATTAATATCTACTACCGTAAGCGATTTAGGACTGTATCTTAATACTGATTTAATATATTGACTTCCTATACTTCCAGCTCCACCAATAACCAAAATGCTTTTCTTATGTATATTATTATATATTTCATATTCATTTGATTCTATATCAGATAGAAACATACTATTTCTTCTTTTAGTAACATATTTACTAATAAACTCATTTAATTCAATCATGTCGAACCTCATATTATCATAATCCTAATTTATTTTTCATATTATCCATCTCATTAAATTGCCCCATATCAAGCCATGCATCTTCTGAAACAGGAAATACACCTATCCTATTTCCTAATGTCTTGCATCTTTCAATCAAACCAGGCATATCTATGCTCTCATTATCTTCAATATTATCTAATATATCTGGCTCAACAATATATACCCCTGTATTAATCAAATAAGATAGCTTTGGTTTTTCTTCCATTGAGATCATATTTCCAGCCTCATCAGTCTCTACAACTCCATACGGAATAGTAATCCCCTTCATTGAACATATCATAGTAATTTTGTTTTTATTCTTTTTATGAATTTTATATGCTGATTCAATGTCTTCATTAATAATAATATCACAATTTGTTAAAAAAAATGTAGATTTGACCTTTCCTTTTAAATATCTCAATCCACCAGCTGTACCTAAAAATTTTTCTTCTGTAATATATTCTAAATCATAGTTCTTTTTTACATCACTAAAATATGCCTTAATAAGACTTTCTTTATATTTTAGAATCATAATTACTTTATTACACCCAAATCTTTCAAACGAGAATATTATTCTTTCAGTTATTGTTACATCCCCTATTGGCATTAGGGGTTTAGGCAATATTTTTGTATATGGATATAATCTAGTTCCTTTTCCTCCTGCCATAATAACTAACGGAACCTCTTGAAGTATTCCACTTATTTGAGCAGTATTTATATTTTTTTCATAATCAACAACATCTATTAGATGCCCACAACTGTCAACTATTGGATATAAAATTCTTTTAACTAAAGCCCTCTCTCTTTCGACATCTTCATATGAAGTAAATACATGAGGATTAGGATTCATTGCAACAATTATTTTTTCATCTAATGCACCACCTCTGAGAAAATATCTTCTCATATCTCCATTAGAAAAGATTCCAACAACCTCATTAAACTGATTAATTATAATAACAGCCTTAATTACTTCCTTATTCATTTTTTCAATTGTTTCTTTTACAGTAAAATTATCCCTAACTACATATGTTTCTACCATATTATTTCTTCTCCATTCCCATTGACACTCTCATAACATTTAAAGAATTATTAATATTATTTGTATTTTCTCCCAACATAACATTTTCAATAAAATATTTAATTTCTTTAATATATTTGTCATTCGGCTTTTCATCATATTTTTCGATTATCGTGGAGTTTTTTAATATTGTTCCATTTAAAATATCAAATTTCCAATTATTTTGATTACTGATTACATCCATTAACCTTACTGGTTGTCTCCCAACATAATCTAAATGTAATTCAAGCAATTTATCTTTATACGCAGCTATATATACTGCTATATCTTCACTATCAATTTCTAAATCAGAATATTGTCCATTTAAACAAAATACTTTATCTGGAAATCCAAATAAATATGTGAGATAATCCCACTCATGAATTAAGTCTATACACACTCCCCCACCTGCTGATTTATGTGCACTATATATAGTTCTATAATCAACATTCTTTCTCCAATCTGGCAAATAAGAAGAACATATAGATCTTATACTTATAATTTTTTCTTTTTGCAAAATTGTTTTAGCTTTTTGAATAATTTGAGTATATCTTAATGGGCATGCAACATATATATTTTTTTTTTCATTAAACATGGATAAATCATAATCAAGCTTATCAAATACTGGTTTTTCGACAAAAAAATTCTTTGAATATTTATACAATTCTTTTAATGTACTATAATGCATATAAGTCGGATTTGTAATAAAAATAGCATCATACTCCTCACAAACTTCTCTTGTTGAATACATAATTTTTTTTACTATAGATGAAATCTCCTCATCTAAATGCTTTGTCGTATTCCTAATAATGTGAATTTCAACATCGCTGAATAATTGATATAAATTTCTTATGTGTCGTTTTCCTATTGAACCTGTACCTACAAAACATACTTTCATACTATTTTCCCTCTATCATATCAAGTATATTTAATATTTCTAAATCTTGCTTATAACTATATTTTATTTTTGTGTTATCTCCATTAATTAAAGCTATAAATGCTTTAATCTCATCCATATATGAATTTTCAATTATATTAGCTGCATAATTATTATCTTTGTCAATCTCTTTATATGTAGTAATATTTAACATCTTTTTTTTCTGTATACTATAATCTTGTAACGATTGCGGTGTACCATTCCATGTTATATGCAAATCCTCATTAAAAATTTCTAAATTTCTTATTGCACATCTGGAAACTATATCAACTATTACAACGCCCTTCGAACCGTTCTCATGTGTAAAATTAATTATATAATTGTCCGGATAATCTATTTTCAAATTTGACAAATTATCTTTTTTTATATACATATCTTTAATTTTACCGAAGCCCTGAACTATCCATGGCATCTCAATAGCTAAAATCTCACGACATCCATTACTACGTTTATCATACACAAAAAAATCTTTATAAGATTCCCATGGATGCCAGTCTGGTAAATACTGCCCAACATGATAAATATAATTAACTCTAGCATTATCAACCTTATTAATTATCCACTGTATATCTCTTCTATACAAAAAGGTTGATGACAAAAATAATTTCTTATTATTTGAATTTATTAAGTTTTCATAACCTTCTGATATTAGATTTATCTCACTAAAAATTGCAAAATCATACTCTAATAACTGACTCATAATTTTTGAATGAGATAATGGGGATGTACATATTAATGCACCATCAAATTTATAACTTGAAACAGCATCTATTACAGTATCAAATACTTTTATGCCATATTCAACTTTTGCTTTTTCTCTTCTCTCCTTATTATTGTCTATTCCAAATATTTCATAATTATCATTTATTTTTTTTAATAAACGAATTCGCCTTTTTCCCATTGAACCTAAGCCAATAACTAAAAACCTCATACATTATCCTCTTATCTTTTACCAAAACATTAAACTATCATGTTCTTCTTTACTTATGAATGGCGACATATTTTCAAGTGATGGCGTTTCAAATGTTCCATCATCTCTCATTCTAGACATAACTTTGGGAGAAACAGGATCATCTAATCTCTGTAAAATTTCAAGAAGCACATTACCTTTTTGTGAAAAAAATTCTTTAAGTCTATCATCTATTTGTCCGTTATTTTCACAAATCATATATTTAAATCCAAATGTATTAGCTACATCTTTAAATTTAGGAAAACTAACACCTGAATCAGCGGTACACCCTATGGCTATACCATTAAAAAAATTCTTGCTGGTTTGTCTTATTGCGTTATACCCATCATTTGAAAATATAACAAGCTTAACTGGTAAATTATAATGCTTAATTGTCTGTAATTCTTGTAAATTCATCATCACACTTCCATCCCCTGTTAAGCATACAACATTTTTATTTGCTGCAATTGCCGCACCTATTGCCTCTGGTAAATCTGCTCCCATAGAACCACAATTATTATTAGCAACTATTCTTTGTAATGGCTTTTTTATACCGATTTGTAACTTAGCACTGCTAGCAGTGTTATTTCCGAGTATTGAAATATTGTCTTCTGGCTCATATTTTTCATATTCTTGCCAAAACTTGTATGAACATACTCTTTCATTTTCTAATACATCCTTGGCTGGTTCAAATGGTGAAAATCTGTTTTTTAATTTATCACAATATGAGCTCCAGATAGGATCAACATTGATTTTATAAATTACATTAAACGCTTCTTTGAAAAATGTGGACAAATCGGATTTTACATAATAATCAACTCTTACTCCTGGCTTTTTCATTTCATTTTCGTCTATATCAACAGATATAATATAAGCTCTAGGCGCAAATGTTTCCTGAACAAAACCAGTCATTTTAAATCCCAAACTACAACCTATCGACAATATGACATCCGCATTTTGAACTATATAATTTCCCGTTCTAGGTCCAATAGAACCAGATAATCCATAAAACTTTGGATACTCTGCATACATAACATCAGCTGCAATACAAGCTGAAATCACAGGAATATCCAATATTTCAGCAAATTTTCTAAAAGTATCTATGTTATGAGTATTGGCAACGCCATTGCCAACAAGTATACATGGTCTAGATGCTCTTTCAAGCTTGTTCATAATATATTCCAATTGTTCATGCGAAGGTCTCGGCTCCTCAATTTTGTCCATATACTTATACATATCATCTTCTTCAACAATTGCACTTTGAATATCTAGTGGTATATCCAACCATACTGGTCCTTTTCTTCCTGATGTAGCAATATCAATAGCCTTTTCCAATTCATATTTTACAGAAAGTGGATCTGTGATCATTACAGCATATTTTGTCATATTTTGAACAGAGCCAATTATATCAAATTCCTGAACCCCCCTATATCTTAAATCCAATCCCGATTTTGGAACTGATATATCATATCTTACCTGCCCTGATAAAACTAACATCGGAAGGCTATCCTGCCAACACCCCATAACACCTGTAAGTGTATTAGTTGCGCCTGGTCCCGATGTAACACAGACCGCAGCCATATTTCCACTTATTCTAGCATAGGCTTCCGCTGCCATTGCACTCGCCTGTTCATGATGATTAAAAACTTTATTTATATTATCATTCAATGCTAAAGCATTATCTAAATGCATCGCCCCTCCACCAACAACAGCAAAACATTGTGTAATATTATTTTCAACCAACAATTCCATTATAATATCAGCAACTCTCTTTTTCATAAAATCATTCTCCCTTCATAGCCTTTATCTGAAGTTCTATACCTTTATTTATCGGTATAAATTCAAAATTCTGCAACTCATTCAATAATCTGCTATTATCTCCTGTATATTCTCTATTCATTCCCTCTTTTAAAATCTTAATATCAACTTTTGAATCCAACTGTCTGCAAACTTCCCTTGCTATTTCTAACAATTCCACACGATGTGATGTACATACATTATACGAATTGTATTTAGGTTTATTATATATAAAGTATTCTATTATTCTAGCTAAATCTGAAACATGCATATAATCAAATATACAATTTTGCTTTATTGTTATTGATTCATTTTTTAAACAACAATTAATTACGTGTGTGATAAATTTAGATTCATGATCTGTTGGTCCAAAACATGCAAATATCCTTAAATTGCAATGTTTATTGCTACTATACACCATTTTATTCATTATATATTTTGCAAAACCATATGAATCATTTGGAATATTGTCAAAAACCTCACTTTCTTTTGCCAATACAATATCTCTTGATTTATCATACTCTGCTCCTGAACCAATTGTATACATATATTCATAATAATCCTTAGCATTATACAATGTCATAAATATTCTTAAACTATCTTCAAACATTGTTTCAACTTTGTCATGACAATTCTTAACAGGATTAGGGTTAGCTGAATGTATAACTATATCAATTTTGTTATTTTTTATGTAATTTTTTACATCCTCTTCTGAAAATAAATTTAATTCTTCCCTTGTAGGAATATATAAATTACACTTATTTTTTAAATATTCTTTTATATTTCTTCCTATAAAACCTGTTCCACCTGTTAATAATACATTCTTAATCATACAAAACCATCTTTTCTCTTTTTATACCAAGTATTTCAAGTTTTTTTACCACTTCTTTTGAATAAAACCTATTCGCAACTACAAACATAGAATCTGGAAATCTATTCACAGCATCATCATATGAAATAACTTTTCGATTTCCTATAAATGTTCCTAATAAATCGGGATTTTCATCACACATACATAAAACATTTTCTTTTTCTAACAGAACATTTACATTTTTTCCTCTTACACCACATCCACAAATTACTATTTGTTTATCCTTGCATTTTTTTACTATTTCTACTAATTTTTCCATTTTTCCTGCAGTTGTTACTGATATTTCATTCAAAACACTGTTAAAATCTACCGACTCATCTATTGGTTTTTTTATACAATTTTCATATCTTGGTTCAATTATTTCTTGATTTATATTTCCATTCTGAATATCATTCAATAATTCCTTCCTATACAACTGTAAAAAAGCTGCTCTCCCATCACCTTCCAATCGTTGTACATTCCAAAAGTAATCACGATATTTCCATATGTAATAATAATCACATAAATATTTTTGTAATATATTTTTCTTTTTCATTTGATTAAAAATATATTCATACTCTTTTTGAACAACAAATATTTTTTTCATATCTTTTACTGATGAATTTTCATTATCCGTTCTATAATGATATAGGCTTTTATTAACATGATATGTTGTATCAACAAGACATGCTAATAAATATCTAAATCCCAAATCTTGATATGATGCACCAGGGCTCTCATTATAAAAAAGATTTTTTTTGATTAAAAAATCTTTTTTGTATAGACCTGTCCAATTGGCAGTAATATCAGAAAGAATTACAGACATTCGTGCATCTTTCGCATACAATTTTCTATTATACACATCGCTATCCATATACTTATTATGTATAATTTTATATTCACAATTATCTATCTCAAAAAACTCATAATAATCTGCATCAACAAAATCCACTTTTTCCTTCATTGCAGTTATATATAATTCTTCAACCATGGTTTTTTCTAAATAATCATCTGTTTCAAGGATTGCAATATATTCTCCTCTTGAAGCTTTTGTACCAATATTTAATTTATGTCCATAACTGCCATTAACATCATCAATTTTTATAATTCTGCTATCTTTTTTCTGATACTCTTCTACTAACGCATCAGAGCCATCATTCCCCGACCCACATACACATATAATTTCAATTTCTTTAAATGTTTGATTCATTGCACTTTCTATACATTGTTTCAAGTAAGTTTTAGAATTATGCACGGGGAGAATTATTGATACTTTTGTTTGATTCATAAAATCCACCTTCCGTCTTTATATTATAATTTCATGTGCGATAAACAAATAGTTTCTTATATACGTTTCCAATAGCTCTTCTTGATTACATTTATAATAATCTAAACAATCCGCTTCAATACAAGAAATATTATAATATTTACGAATACATGTAAGAAGTGGCATAGGTAATCCTAATATAAAATCATATTCACTATCATTTATAACTGAGCAGTTGAGCTTCTTTAATACTTCACGTCCAATATATTTCATAATCTCAACTGACGGATGATCCCTATCACAAAATATTTCCATAGCATTCATATGATTTATTATATAATCTTTTATTTTTATATCCCATTTCAATTCTCTGGCTTCAATTTTTTTAATAAATTTATCATAAGACTCTTTTATTATATCTTTGTCACATTCATAATCATTAATAAATTCAATATAATCACTTAAGTTTTGACAACCATTTAAAATAGCTTTTTCCAATATTGTATCTTCATGAATTAATGGCCAATTGCCGTTTGCTAAATTGACGATTTTATCATTATCTCCATGCTGTGGATACAGCCATTTACCCATCCCTACAAGATTAGGAATAACAATAATGCTACAAGATTCATTAACTGCAGATTTTAAATAATCTAATGATAATTTATCAGAAAATTTATTTTGAAGCCTTATGTCCTGCGTAATTAGAACATCTATCTTATCCAATAAAAATCTTGAAATTTCTTTATCTTTATTATCCTGTATTTCTGGCATATGATAAATAACATACTTTTTTCTAAATTCTTTACTCATGCAAAGATATTTTTTCAACCATAAACCATGACAATTCGCATTAACAACTAAAACCTTTTTCTCAATATATGATATATGTACATAATGTTTAAACTCAATCAAGCCACTTAAATCCAAAATATTTTTTATTTTCTCATATGTTTCAGGTAATGTTGCAACAATTATTTTTTTACTTGCAAGATTTTCTACTTGTTCTATCTTTTTTATTTCAATACCATGAAATTTCCCTGTCCTAAAACCATCAATGCAAATCTCAATATTAGATATCATCCCCTTATTTCGGCACATAAATTTCTCTGCTTCTAAACCACAACCATATAGGATGAATCTATTTTCAAGCCATTCTTTAAACATTATTTAATATCTCCGTCTATTCATATTGATAATTTTAAAATTACCATACATTTATTTTATCTTCATATAAATATCCAGTCATATTATAATCATTTAGCAATCGTTTTACTGCATATTTATTTTCTTCATTTAATGCCAAAATAACTACATATTCACTATTAATTTTCTTTAACTCCTCAATACCTATAACCCTATAGCCATATGCACTTTCTACAAACATCTGAGCATCTGTAACAACTAACGACTTTATTGGTATACAATTTGCTTCCAATATTCTTATATATTCATCAGCTTTTTTCCCTGCTCCATAAATATATATTTCTTTTTTAGTCGCTATTTTCTTAAGTTGTTTTAAATTATTTTCAACTTTCTTTTTAACAAATATACTCCTATTATATGTACACCACTCTGCATATTTTTTAGGCATTAAACATATACCTATTGCTTTTAACACTGGCGCTAATGAAATATATTTCCATTTCGAAAAATTCATTAAAACTACTCTAAGTTTTGTTGCTCCTATACTTCTTTGACTCATCAAAAATCTTTCATCAAAAAATCCCCCCCTAACTACTTCACTTTTAATAACTTCCCATTTTCCACTATACTCTTTAGGTAATGCTTTAATTGTTTCTGGCCAAGACACTGCCCATACATGAAATGCCGTTTCCCAATTTTTTTCACTTTTTTTCTGTTTTAAATTTTCTTTTGAAATGTATAATTTCTTAGAAGGTGATTTATAATAATCTTTCTTTTCACATCCGATAACTTTAAGTTTTAAATCTTTAAGTTTTGCCATTATCTCAAAATAAAGACCAACATGTGAAAAATTCATTTTATCATTTGTTAAGTATTTATCTGCTATTAATTCTAAATCAATTTTTTTTGAGAATATCTCGTTTCTAATAATAATTGTTCCATATTGTGTAATTAGTGAAGCGTATTTTTGAAATATATAATCATTATTATTGCTTACATACTCTTCCTTTTTTTCATTATCCCAATAATTAATTAAAATATAATCATTCTTTTCTATCATTGATTTTTTTATATCTTCTATAACCCAATCAGAGTAAAACATATAATCAGGCAATATCCATGTATACTCATATTTTTCTATTATCTCCTTTGCTCTGTAAATAATAAATATTTTTTCATTAGAATGAACACTAGAATTTAATTTCTTATAATATACATTTATTTTCCATTCTTTTTTACTATAATCAACTGATTTTTCACTGGAATCATATATATATACATCTAATTCTTCTTCTCTAAAAATACTATTAATTTTACTCAATATATCTTCCACTGATTGTTTTCTATTATATGTTGGTATACATATAGCTAATTTTTTCATTATTATAGTTTTCCACCTTTTTAAGAACATAATTTATGTTTTACGTTCTGCCATTTTTTATCATAGCCTTAATTGCTTTAAATACTTTTTACCAAAATCCTAATGTTTATATTAATTTTAACAACTAGAATTTATTATCCAATCTGTAACACTAGGATTTTTTTCTATTTTCCACTCGAAATTTTCAACTGTATTATCCGAGCAATATTTACAAGCTTCCACGGGTTCATTTTTTAAATCTTCAATCATTTTACTCCAATCAAAATTATTTTCTCTTATGTTATATCCACATTCCCCCATATAATTATCAATTTGAAAATAATTAAAAAATTTGTATCCTAATGCCTCAAATGGACATTTATATATTTTGCCGTTTGATAATGTCTGACACTGTACCGAAAAACATTTTTGCATGGCTCTTACTTTATCACTCCGACCATCTATATTTATATTTTTTGAAAAAACCTTACATAATCATCCTCAAAACCCTCAAAACAATAATCAATATTATATTCATCTAATTTAGATACTATCTTATGTTTTATTTCGACTGTTGGTTTATATGGCGAAATATCTATTCCAATATTATATTTCTTTATATTTTCCAATAATTTAGTTGAGGCTTTAAGAAACAATAACCCATTAGTGACGATTCTAATATCAGAATCTGGAAAATTACATCTAGCAAATTTAATAGCATCTTCTAAATAAGGATATAATAGTGGTTCACCTCCCATTAGTCTTAATCTAAAAACATTTGCATATTGTGATATTTTATTTACATCTTGTATATAATCTGATATTGGATATATATTATTTTCTTGTGTTTTATTAAACAAACTTGCAAAATGTGTACATCCTTTGCAGTTTAAATTACATGTGTTTATAAGTATAACCTGAAAATATGGAAAAAAGCCTTTGTCTTTTTTGTTATCAAGCCACATTATCTGAGAATCATATTCGCCTGTCAAATTTATTTCTTTCCCAAAATCATATGCTGAAGGTTTCATTAAGCCAATTCTTTTGCCATCTATCTTATCTAATTGTCTGAGAATGCATCCTATACTATATCCATTTCTTAATGCTAAAATTATAGCATCCGTATCTTCTTTATATTTATCTTTAAATTGACAAAAAGAACATAATGGAACTCCTTCTATATCGGTATGATATTCATCAATATTATTATCAACAAAACATATTATCTTATCAATCTCTTTTTTTCGTATCTGTTTCATTAAATAAATAGCTTCTTTCTTTTTCCCCCATATAGCAATTTTCATATAATACCTCTTTCTAACATTTCTAAATAAATAACTTTTGTAATGCTGGCTCAACTTCGTCACTATTTTCTGGTGTGAATCCGCGACACTTTTTACAGAAATTAGTATATCCCTTCTCTGTATATCCAAGTCTGAATTCTACAAGTTCCTTTTTCTTCTCTGGTGTGAAGTTTTCAAGATTATATGTTTCCTCTAAATCCTGTTCGCCCGCAATTCCTGCAACTGTTGCGTATGCCGCATAATTACAGCTATATATCTTGCCATCCCGCAATTCTTCCCATGACTGACTACAGCTATCTCTATGTTTTATCATTTCTTCTTCTGAAAGCTTTGAATAATCTGTTGTATCTGGTGCCAGATCAATCCAGGACTCTGCTTTATTAATATAATATTTGATATTATACTCCTCAAGCTTCTCTATTAACTGGTCAAAACGGTTGTTAAATCTTGGAACCACCTCTCTGTAATCATCTACAGTTATCTCAATATTACATTTGCTTAACTTTTCAAGTACTTCCTCTTTCGGTACAACTGTTCCATTAGTTACAGTTCTCAATGTTCCAATTTTATGTCCATAATTCTTATCAATATATTCTATAAGATCTGCTGTGTGCTTGTATAGCATTGGTTCTCCACCACTGACATGAAACAGCATAATATAATCCACACATGAGAAAAATAAATCCACATCTTTTATAAGCTGTTCCCATTCTCTTACATAAAACTGCTTTGCATATGGGTTAAAATTAAGACAATGCTTGCAGTTAAGATTACATATTGTACTTGGTAAAAAAGAGATGCTTGAAAAATATACCTCATTGTACTTATACACGTTGTACACTGATATGAATTCTTCAATTAAAAAATAATCCACATTATGTACTTTCCCTGATTTTAATAACTGTTCTATAGGCTTTACTCTTGCAATCTGCGACATTGTCAATATAATAGCTTCATCTTCTTTTAGATTAATATCATTGAACGCATAACATGGTATTTCCTCTATTGTTGTTCCGATTTTATCGGCACTGTTATCTATGAAGCCAGCAATATTTATCTCATCTTTAAACATCGCCTGAAACTGATGTCCATAATCTCCTGCTCCAAATAAATAATATTTGTTCTTTTTTTCTATATTTTTGTACATCTCATCATATTCATGACCTTTATTTGTCCACTTCATTAGATACCTCTCCTATATCTATATTTTAAAATATCTCTGTATTTTAATATTCTTTCCGGATAAAGCTGATTTAATGATACATACTCGTCTTCATACTTTCTCATTATATTCTGGCAATATAACAGTATCTTGCTGTCTTTCTGTCTAAATGCCAGCTCTGCTACATTGCTGCTGTGATATGCCAGAAATCTTTTTACGTATCCAAGTACATCATCCTGTACATTATTCTTTTCAAACATATCAATAACAATAAGATATGATTTTATCCAGTCTAATCTCTTTTTTAAATTCTCAGTGTGACATCCTGATTTGTTTCTTTGATAATAATGATACATTCCTCTTGGAATATAGATTGATTTTTCACAATTCAAGGCAGCTTTTGCAAGATATATCACATCTCCACCTAACTGTATATTCTCATCAAATAACAGCATCTCTCCATTAGCTTCTGTGAGAACTTTCCTACTATATAGCTTATCCCACATATAAGCAAAGCCCTGATATGTATCTCTTTCATATATGTATCTCAATAATTTATCTCTATTAAAGACGCCTTTATCTACTGGTTTTAAGTTTACAGCCTCTTTTTCTTCATCATCATATGACTTAAACCAGCTTGCAGCAGCCATATCAGCATCATTCGCCTCTATTGCCTCAACAAGCGTCTCGTACATATCTTTTTCAATCCAGTCATCACAATCCATGAAGCCTATGTAATCACCAGTACTCTTTAACAATCCTGTATTTCTTGCTGAACTCTCTCCACCATTTTTTTTATGGATTATCACAAATCTTTCATCATCCAGATATTCATCTACAATTTTCTCTGACCCATCTGTAGAGCCATCATCAACACATATTATCTCAAGGTTTGTATATGTCTGATTCTTTGCACTATCTAGACATTTTCTCAGATATGATGCTGTATTATATACAGGAATTATTATTGATACTTTTTTCATGTCACATACCACCATGTTTTATTATTGCTTCTGCCAGTTTCTCGCTTGCATTCCCATTAAACACAAGTCCGACTTTCTCATGGAATATATCAAGCCTGCTATCATATTCATCCTGTCGGAATTTCATAATATCTTCTTCAAGTTGCTCATTATCGCTAGCTATCGGGAACGGGAATTTCACATCCATCTTAGGGGTAAATTTCTTATTATTTCCTATATCATGCCTTAGGTCTGTGGCTATATTCCACATTAAAGCCCCTCTGTCTTTTGCATATTTTTCTATATCATCTGCGTATATAAATACAGGTATATGTGCAAAACCCGCCTCAAAACATGCACTTGAATAATCTGTTATGTATGAATCCATTGCCGCAAGTATCTCATACATATCATCTGCCTGACTTTCGTCAATAAGCCTGCTCTGTACTTCTGGATTCTTATACTCACTGAATGTAGGTGCTAACTGCGGATGAACCCTTATACACACATACCATTCTCCACCAAATTTTCTCTCAAGATTATCTATAAGTCTCTTAAAATCTATTGACCATATTTCAGAATAAACGCTGCGTACACCATTCTTAGCTTCCTCCCTGAATGTTGGTGCAAACATTATCACCTTTGCATTCTCTGGAAGATTATATTTCTTGCGGAATATTTCTTTCAATTTGCTTCTATCGCCATACAAGACATCACATCTAGGTGCTCCTGTCTTTAAATATGTACCCTCATACACCAACGCCTTGTCAAAACTCTGCTCACACCAGTCTGAATCAATAACCAGATCATCTATCATATCTGAATCATTCTTGCTCACCAGATATGCCATCTCTGAGAATCCTTTGCCTCTTAATAATCCAGTACATTTAATTGCTATCGTATAATGATTAACATTAAGGTAATACTGTCCCTTACGTTTGCATGTTCCAAACGGTTTTCTATAATTATCGATCCACACCTTAGATCTTGTCAGCCAGTACGCTCTGCTCCACAATGTATTAGGCACTTTACGGATATATTCAGGAAATTCTTTGTCCATATCATTAACAAACCATACAAACTCATATTGTGGATTCATCTCATGCAATTTTTTAACAAGTGGTTTTGCATTACATCCAAATCCTCCCTTTCCCTCGAATGTACATACACTTATAAGATTCTTCTTAATCGGAAATATTCTGCATATATAAAAGCATAGTTTTTCTCGAAATGCTTTTCTACATCTTTTCTTTATGTATTTAATTTCTTTTGGATCTGTCGCAACTGTATGTTCCACAAATTTCACCTCAACATTTTATATTTCTACCAGCAATTTCTATAAGTTCTTTTGATATTTCAACACATACTCTATTATAATCTTCAACAAAATCAATCTCACCCCAGAACTCACCTTCTGTAGCTATTGCCACAGGTTTGAATTTCTGATTTTCAATCATATATTTAATTGTAGCTTCAAAATACGAATCAAATTTTTTATTCTGCATCAATATTTTAGTTGCATTCTTAACATCTGATAATACATTCTTTGATATCTTTGCAATTCCAATAAATTCGCCATCCGATATACTATATTCTATCTTTTTACTTATATCAATAACTATATCATCTACAACTCTGACTTTCATAGCCTCTTCATCGCATATTTTAAAATCTATAGGAAGAACCATATCTGCCTTTTTATTAAGAAGTTTTTTAAAAATCACTGGCGAACACAACGTATCTGCATGCATATATATAAAATCATCATTTATATAACTTTGTCCAATGTAAAAAGACCCCAATACATTTACACTTTCATAAAAAGGATTAAATACACATCTTATTCCTTCATAATTCTTACATAACTGTTCGATTTTTTCTGTCTTATATCCTGTAACTACAACTATATCTTTTATTCCATACTCATGTAACATTGCTATATTATATTCAAGCAATTTTATTCCATTAATTTCAACAAATGATTTAGGTTTATCTTGTGTAATATTTCCCAATCTGCTTCCTTTTCCTGCTGCCATAATTATCGCTTGCATAAATTATTCTCCTTATATAGATTCTTCATATATTTTACGAATTATGTCTTTTTCTTTGTGCAATTTATCATTCTCAATACTGCCTGTTATTTTATCACATAAAACTGGTATCATGCTTATATCTATACCTAATTGTCTTAACTTGTAATTAGTTCCTATTTGATCTAAAAATTCTATAAAATAACACTGTGCTTCTTGTGAGCATTTGGCACTATTCTTTTTCAGCAAATTCAAAACATTATTTATTTTTTTAGGATTAACATCATATTCATGTTTTATCCATACCGAATATAACCCAATTAATCCAGCTGCATGACTTGTATCCGTAATTGCTCCTATAGGATATTGCATTCTATGTGGTAAACACGTTCCAACATTTGCAAGATTGAGCCCCATTATCATACTAGCATAACATAGCTTTTCACGAGCCAGAATATCATCTGGTTTGTTTTTTATTATAGGTAAATACTCGCTTACTATCTTTATTGCATTTTCAGATAACATTTCTGAAAATAAATTTGCTTTTCTTGATACATATGATTCTATTGCATGTGCCAAAACATCAAAGCCAGTCTCCATTGACACAGAAATCGGCACTGTAAGAGTATATTTTGCATCCACAATAGCTATCTTTGGCAATATATTTTCTCCACGTATTCCTGTTTTTATCAAATTGTCAGAACATGTTATTATAGCCCCCTTACTTAACTCACTCCCTGTACCAGCTGTTGTAGGAATTGCTATAATTGGTAATGTTTCTTTGCCAGGTGTCAATCCTTTAAATAAATACTCTTCAATATCGTTATGTGAACCTATTCCAACAGCAATTGCTTTTGCTGCATCAATTGCGCTCCCCCCACCAAAACCTATTACCATTTGTATATTATTTGTTATACCATAATAGATTGCATCTTTTACCTCTTTAAGTTTTGGATTTTTACTTATTTTTTCGTAAATCAACACATTAGTAACTTTTTTATTGCAACACAATATATCAACCAATTCCTGTAAATAGCCATATTTAATCAACGATCCACCCGTTGTAACTATTAAAATATTACCTTTTATGTTATCGTTTTCTTTTTCCAAAGAATCTTTTATAATGTTAGTTCCAAAATATACTTTCGTTTTAATATTAAGATTAAATGCTATCATATATACTACACCTATAAGTTTTCTATTTTTATTTCTTTATCATTATTCAATTTATCTACTACCTTTTTTCTTTGTTCAAATAATGGCTTGAGAGCTGTATATGACTCTTTATACAATTCATACATGCTCATATATATTTGATGATTATTCATATTAGGTTTTATAATCATTCTAATTGTTGCAAATTTATCAGCAATCAGTTTCATATCAGAATATACACCTTGACCTTTTAAAACTATCATAGCTGCTCCTGATGCTGTTGTTTCAAACTCTGACAACACTAAAACTTCTCGTCCAAGAACATCCGCTTTAATTTGTGAAATTAAATTAACTCGCGCAAGTCCTCCTGATAATCTTACACTATTTACCTCTGCCCCTGCTTCCTTAATAGCATCAATTATGCTCAAATCTATAAAACCAGTACTTTCAAAAACCGCTCTTGTCATATCTTTTCTTGTATGCATTCTTTCTAATCCAAAAAAACACCCCTAGCATTACTGTCCCATATAGGAGTTCTTTCTCCTAATAAAAACGGCAAAAAAATAAGTCCTTTTGCTCCAACATCTGATTCTGCTGCCTCTTTTTCCATTATTTCATAGGGATATTCATCTTTCAAATAATAACATTGTTTTACCCATTCTATTAATCCACCACCTAAATTATTAGAGCCACCTATTATATTAGTATTCTCATTATAGTATGGTATATTATAAACTTTGGATGTTTTTTTTGCACTATTACTAATTGTTCTAAATACTGTAACTGTACCAGAAACATCACTAGCTTCTCCTTCATCATTTACGCCACTTCCTATAAATGAACATATAGCATCATATGAACTGATTACAACCTTTACTTCTCTATTTAGTCCAGCATCATCCGCAACATTACTTATTATATTTCCAATATTTTCTCCAATATTAACTACTTCAGGAAACGCTGTTATTTTTATTTCTAATTTTTTTAATAATTCTATAGGATAATTTTTCTTTTCCAAATCATAATGAAATTTAATTGCATTACAATAATCAGTAATACATTTCCCCGTTAATTTATATATCAAAAAATCATTGGGTGACATAAAAAATTCTGTTTTGTCATATATATCAGATAAATGTCTTTTCACCCATAATATTTTAGGCAACATTAAACTTGATGATATATCTACTCCTGTTTCATTATATATGTTAGTAAACTCTCTTGTACTTTTTATTTCTTTTGCTTCTTCTTCCGCACGCTTATCGGATACCATATATGCCCTTTGTAATGCATTACCATTCTTATCAACACATACCAAACAAGATGCAGATGATGTAACTGTTATAAAATCTATATAAGGTTTTCCTGCATCTTTTAATGAATTAGCCATTACAAGCTTTGCTTTTTCCCACCACTCATTTGGATCCTGTTCTACACAATAATCATTAATGGCGGTATTTATTGCAATTGCATAACTTCCAAGTTTAACTCCATTTTGATTAAATATGATACAGCGGATACTCTTTAGCCCCATATTGATAACCATTACATTTTTCATTTTCATTATACCTCATCTAACAATTTAATTTTTGACTCTGCCATTTTTTTAATTGAATTATATATATTATCTTCTATACATAGCGCCTGAAATCCATCTTCATCAAAAAGCTTTTGTTCAAGCGATTTTAATATTCCCTCTCTATAAGCCATTTTAACATCTGTTGATATATTTATCTTATTTACACCTTTTATAGACATTAACTCTTTTAATATATCATTCGACAGGCCACTTCCTCCATGAACAACAAAAGGAACATCCGTTTTGCCAGTTACATATCTTACGATTTCATAATTAAGTTTTGGTGTACCTTTATATGCCCCATGTGCATTTCCAAATGCTACAGCTATCATATCCATATTTGTATTTTCTATAAACTCATCTATGTTATTTAAGCTAACATAATCATTTTTATTGTGCACAATGTTTTCTTCAACCCCTCGTATTTGTCCAAGCTCTGCTTCAACAATTACGCCCTTTGAATGCGCTTTTTTTACAACTTCGTTCGTTATTTTTATATTCTCATACAAAGGTAAATTAGATGCATCTATCATAACAGAATCATATCCGTTAATTATGGCACTATCAATTATATTCATTTTTTTACAATGGTCTAAATGCAACCATGCATGTATATTTTTTTCCTTAGAATAGTATGTCACAAAATATCTTATTGCCTTTATATCTATTTTTTCATAAATACTTGCCGATGTTTGTAGTATTACATTTCTTTTTAATTTACTTGCAGCATCAATTATTGCTTTAGCAGAATTCACATCCCATATATTAAACGCATATAAAACATCATTATCACTTATATAGCAACCCATAACATCGTTTTCCTTTACTTGATAAATTTAAATTATGTCTACAAAAACTTACAATACCTCTTTATCGAAGCATACATTTATAATATCAACACTTCTAATGAACTACCAAGCATTATGCTTATATACTGTGTAATTTGTAGATATATTACTAAAGCCCTGCATACAAATGCAGGGCTTCATACACCAATTGCTATATTTAACAATTATATAACAACTATTCCGATATATTCATTCAGCGACTCCATTCGCACACAAACATATGTTAATCATTAATTAATATATGTTTGACTTATAAATCCAATTTATATGTTTAATATATCGGATAGCATAGTTGTTTTCTTAACCTTATATATCTCCTACCGCTAATGAATTAATTTTCATTTCATTCAATAAGCATATAATCTTTTGTCAAGCCATTAATTAGTTAGTTAATAATTTTATTATTTCTTCATAATTACACATTGACTTATTACCAGCTTTATTTTCAAATGGATTTATTGCACTTTTTCTATCATATGCCAAATTAAGCATTTTTTCATATTCTTCTTCATTTTCAAGTTTTATTTCATTCCAAAAATACTGATATATAGGAGTTCCATTATTATCATATTGCACTTTAGAATTATCAACAGCCCCAAATCTGCCACCAGCAATTTTCTTTATTCCATCATCTGTTATTTGATATATATTATTATAATATTCATCCATACGTCCCCCTGCATCCATAAAAATATTTTTATACTCTATATATGATAAACCATTCTCATACATTCTTTGTTCTTTAATTTCACCATTATAATATACATATAATGCAGCGCCTTTAGCTACACTTCCGTATTCTATATATAATTGGGGTATAACATCACTAGTTATATTAACAAGTCCAAATTGGTATCTATCTTTATCACTATTATTACAGTTTTCAGTTATATATCTTTTATATGCCTGTTTATAATCCGAACTACTTGTATAATCAGAATTCACCTGCTCTTTTTTCCAATATATCTTATATTCAAAATAATCCATCACAATAATATTTTCATTTTTATTTTTTATTATCGTCATTGTTCCATCTTTTGGACTATGCTTGTATAAATCATATTCAATTTGTGAACCCTGCAAACGCCATGTTCCTTTACCAGAATCAGCTATTGCTAAATAATATAAAAACTCACCATCCTCATCTAATTGCATTAAACTACCATATTTATATCCTGTTCCAAAAAGATATGTCATTGAAACTCCATTTTTCTCCATTGTCATAGTTGCATCTATTTTCCACTTTCCAATTAATTCTTTCCTAACATCACAGCTCTCTACCCAATTTAATATATCTGTTTTTTTAGTTTCTGATATAAATTCATTATTATCTTCAGGTAAAAACCCATATTTTTTATCATCATTTTGTGAATTAGAATTTTGTAATATATTTAATAATTTTGCGATACGTTTATTTATACTTTGCTGTTCTTTTATAACACTTGGAATTTGAGATTTTGTATCATCATTTAATGCACCTAAACTTGCCTGTCTTTCTATATATATCATTTTTAAATATGCAAAACACTTTTTACTTAATTCACTCAAATTATCTAACGTAATTTGATTTTCATCTGTAAATATAACATTTCTCGTACTTAAATAACTGCTAAATGCATAATTTCCCATAATTGATGCATATATTGATAATATATACTCATCAGTTTGTTCAATTCCATCTTTAAAATATGGCACGTTATTAGATATTAAATCCCATGTAAATGATATTATTACAGCTTCTACACCTAATACATCACTCAATATTTTTTTATCTAAAATTATATCCATATAATTTTCTTGAATATATCTTATTACTGAATACGTAAGTACATTACTATCAAGAACATATAGATAATCTTGCATTGTATCTTTCATTCTTTCTACTAATCCAATATCTCCAAATTGTGTATCATTCAAAAATTCTTTTAATGCTATTTTAGAAAAATCTTCTGCCTCCATAAATTCTGATACATAACCTGTAACTTCTACCAAGTTAACTATTTTAGATAACATATCTGATACATTTGCTAATTCATTTTCAACATTATTAGCAAATTCTTCAAAATTATATAAAATGCTGTTTTGTTTATATAATTTTTGCAATAATTGATATGTTTTATCATTATTAATTTTATAATCTGAATTATTTACTATTTTCTCTATTTTTTTCTGCAAATCGGAAATTTTATAAATGTTCTCATTAGCAATTCCATATAATGATGCCTCTATTATTCCATCTCCTTGTAATTCATCTACTACCTTTTTCATACTATATATTTCATCTTCATATTCATCACTTGAATATGCACAAAATAAAGTGGCAAGCTTCTGACCATATTTAGAATCATATGCTGACCCATCTCCATCTGAATAATATAAAGTTTTATCAATTAACTCTGCCCATGATACTCCATCATCTAATTTTATTATTCCATTTAATAATGTTACAAAATATGCCGATTTTGCCATAGTATCTAAATTATCTGGTGATATTCCTATATCTCTTGTAAAATCAAAGCTATACTCTTCATTTAATATCATTAATTCAGTATATATATCTATTATATTTTTTTGAGGCTTTTGAATACAAAAAGCATCTTCAGTTCTAATATACCCACTATTTAAAATTAATAATGATTGTTCTAATGGAACCCAAGCTTTATCATCAATTTTTCTACTTGAAAAAGCCGCCCTGTAGTCAACTAATTTATTAAATAACATATGCTTTATATTGTCACTATTATAATAAAATATTGTAATTCCATATGGCATATCATCACTTTTTGTTTTATTATATATAGCTACATACTCATCACATATTTTTACACTATATCCTAATCTTTCATATAATTGTTCAGCATTTACGTATACATTTTCATCATATACCATAACCTGTAAATATTCTATACCTTCATTTTCCCCTAAATATTTTACTGGTATACTATAATACTCTTCTTTTTCTTCTGCCTTAGCAGTTGTTCTATCACAATATATATAACTGGAAGTAATTATAGTAACAATCAATAACACAATACTAATTATTTTTTTCATATGCACCTATATCCTCTCTACTTAAATATATCATTAATCATATTTTGATAACTTACTGTGCAATTACCTAATATAGCATTAACAAATTCTTTATTTTGGTAATCAGCATTAAAAATATTATTATCATATCTATAATTTATTGTTACTTCTTTTTTTGACCTATTGGCATTATCTATATATTCTTTTAAATCTTCTTTCAAATTTTTTATATCATCATTCTTGTATACATCCTGAAATATTGTATCAAGTTCAGGAGATTCTATTTCGTAACAAATATAATTTTGTTTTATTTTTTTTACTTTTATAGAACTATTTTTTATTATTTCGTATATAATACCATTACCATTTTTTGTTTCATTTGTTTCATCACCAAAAAATTCACTTAATTCTTCATCTTGTTTAATTTGTGTTGTTCCCATTATTATTTTTTCTATTTCTTTTATATCATTTGATTCAAATGCTGTGCAAATATTATTTGCCTCATTTTTTATGTTCTTCTTCGTACCACAAGCAATTATAAAAACACAAGATAATAAACATATTAATAAAGCACAGACATATTTTATATTTATTTTCTTCATTTTAACCCCTCCATTCTATCAAAAGCAACAAGCCATCCGAATACTAACGACTCGAATGGCTTATAATCATGATGTATCTGTTATGTGCTTCTCCACGCAACCATTAAGATTCAACATAAATCCTATTTGTATAATTTTATTTATAGTATATACCTGATATATTGCTAATGCAATATATAGAAAGCGTTTTGTTCACGCGGAAGTTTGACACCCCAAAACCCTCTCAGGCCAGTAATGGTCTTATTTTTTTGTAAATTTTCATTTTCCCATAGACCGTATTGCCGTATTGTGTTATAATAGTATTAAAGGTTAGGAGGTCTGTTTTTATGAGGTTAATGATTAGTCCATCAAAGAATGCTAAATCTTTTTATGTTATTAAATCCGTTCAGAAAAATGGTAAAAATACTTCTGAGATTGTAGAAAAACTTGGTACTGAAACTTTTATCAAAGAAACTTATGGCGTTGATGATGCTGAGGCCTGGGCTCGCTCTCACGTCAATGAGTTAAATGCTGCTGAAAAAGCTGCAAAAGATGTTGAACACTTTGTGCGTTTTTCCACGAATGAACTGATTCCTGCTGGCAAACAATTGTCATTTAATACTGGTTATCTCTTCCTTCAAAAAATTTACTACCAGCTTGAATTACCTTCCATATGCAAGAAAATTAAAAAGGATAATGCTTTCACTTATGACCTTAATGCTATCCTTTCAAGACTTATTTATGGCAGGATTCTTTTTCCTTCTTCAAAACTATCCTGCTACGAACAGTCAAAAGAACTTCTGGAACAGCCCGAGTTTGACCTGCACCACATTTATCGTGCTCTTTCTGTTCTTGCTGACAATTCGGACTTTATACAGGCTGAACTTTACAAGCGTTCAAAAAAGCTTGTTAAACGCAATACTGGTGTTTTATTTTATGACTGCACGAATTACTTTTTTGAACTTGAACACGAAGATGGACTGAAGCAGTATGGTCCAAGCAAGGAACACAGACCTAATCCGATTGTACAGATGGGATTATTTATGGATAAATCAGTTATTCCACTTGCCTTCTGCATTAATTCAGGAAACCAGAATGAGCAGTTATCGCTAAAGCCTCTTGAACAGCAGATTATGCGTGACTTTGAACTTTCAAAGTTTGTTGTATGCACTGATGCCGGATTATCATCAGATGCTAACCGCCGTTTTAATAACTTTGGTGAAAGAAGCTTTATAACAACACAGTCCATCAAAAAACTGAAAAGCAGCTTGAAAGAATGGTGTCTTGACTGCAAAGGCTGGCAGTTAGAGGGAAGTAAGAAAACTTATGATATTTCTGAAATTGAGGATACTCCTGAAAACAGAAACAAGATTTTTTATAAGCAGATGCTTGTTGAAGGCTATGATGAAGAAAGGGATATATCATTTGACCAGACACTTATTGTCACATACTCTCTCAAATACAAGCTGTACCAGCAGACTATACGTGAGCGCCAGATTGAAAGAGCAAAGAAATATCTGCAGCATCCGGCACAGTATGACAAACACTCTGTTACAGATGCAAAAAGATTTATCAAAAAAACTCCTGTCACTAATGATGGTGAAATCGCAGAAAAAGCTGCATATGAGTTAAATATAAATGCCATCAAAGAAGAAGCAAAGTACGATGGTTTTTATGCCGTATGTACAAATCTTGATGATGATCCGGCTGAAATAGCCAGGATAAACCATGACAGATGGGAAATAGAAGAATCCTTCAGAATCATGAAATCTGAATTTGATGCAAGACCTGTATATCTTCACCGTGATGACCGCATAAAAGCACATTTTCTCACCTGCTTCATATCGCTTATGATTTACAGGATACTTGAAAAACAGCTTGATAACAGCTTTACGTGTGAAGAAATCATAAACACCCTGCGCAAAATGAATGTCAGGGAGGTTGGGGAATATGGTTATATACCTAACTATACAAGAACCGAACTTACAGATGCATTGCATGATAATGCAGGATTCAGAACCGATAATGAACTTACAACACCAAAGGCAATGGCTGGAATAATCAGACGTTCCAAAGGATTATAAGCATTACGCAAAACATTACGCTTTTCACGAAAAATATCGGGTAGGAGGTAAATAATTATTTTATTTACCGTCCTCCCACACCACCGTACATCAGACTGTCTAACAAATTCATTTTTATTATGATATGTTAGCAGGCTGATAGCTCGGTAGGAACTTTATTTCTCAAATATTATATTAATAGCGATTATTAGTTACTATAATCCTAATATTTCTGTTTATATTTCAATCTTTTAACTGAATTTTGCTATTAATTCCTGCGTTGAGAACATGGCTAATAATCTCTTAAAGTTATAAGCGATAAACATAGATGAGGCTTCTGCATCAACATTTTCAGTTCTATGTCGTAAGAAAAAACTATAGCCTAAAGATCTCTTTACTGTGCCAAAAGGATGTTCAACTATACATCTTCTTTGCTTATATATATCATTCTTGTTCCAAGTTTCTTCGTAGACTATTTCTAATATAGCTTCATGTTCCCATCTTTGTAGGGTTCTACCATTTTTTGAAGAAGTACATTTGTCTCTATACTTGCAATCACCACAAGAATTGCATTTGTACTTTCTATATTTCATTCCATTTTTAGAAGTATTCTCAAAGAATTCTAACTGTTGGCCTGCTGGACAGATATATATATCCAGTACAGAATCATACTTGAATTTTTCTTTTCTGAATTCGTTCTCTTTTGTGCTATTGTTAGCCTTTGCTTTCTTAATCAAAACCGTCATTCCATCATCAACACAATTTTTTATTTCAGTTGCATTGTAATATCCTGTATCAGCCATTACAGTACATTGATTGGGCTCAAGCATGTCGGCTGCATTCTTTACCATGACATGAAGCTGATTTTGATCATTTATATCATTGGTAGTTGAAATATCTATAACAAAATGATTTTTGGCATCAACAACAGACTGAACATTATAACATATATCTAAAGAACCATTATTTTTCATTCGTCTTGAATCTGGGTCAGTAAGACTCTTTTGCTCAAGTCCCGTATCATCAAGTTCCTGCTTTTGCTGAATATACTGCTTTTTTATTTCTTGATAAGCTTCTAACTTTTTCTTCAACTCGGGTTCGCTTTGATTATCCTTTTCTATTGCCATAAGATACGCATTTATCTGTTCGTCAGCATAGGCAATTTTCTTTTCTAATCCGCTTTGAGTTATACAGTTATGCTTGCTATTCTGTGCTCGAATTTTAGTTCCGTCGATAGCTATAAGCTTACCATCAATTAATCCCCATCCTTTAAGAATAAGAGTTAGATTACGCAAAGTTTTATGAAAAGTATCACGATTGTTCTTTACAAATCCAGCTATAGTACCATGATCAGGTGTTATTGCATTAATCAACCACATAAGTTCTATGTTTCGCTTGCATTCAACTTCTAAAGAACGACTTGACATAATCTTATTGAGATATCCGTAAATATGAAGCTTTAATAAATCAGAGCGACGATAAGGAGACTGTCCCCTGTTAGTTCCATCGTATTCTTTAAAGCCTAATTCCAGTAAATCCAAAGAATTTACATAAGCATCTATTACACGTACCGAATTATCTTCATCTATAAGATCATCTAATGATATAGTAACCATTCTTGTCTGGTTTCTATCAATTCCAACAATATATGCCATAATCAATCCTCCTAGATTCAATATCTTGCACTTTAATTATACCATTTATTCGAATTGTTAGACAGTCTGACATACGGTTCCGTATACGGCGGTTCTTTAGTTTTCACAAACTGTTAGATAATAGTCAAGCATGGATGTATATCCTAGCTTGGCTATTATTTTATTCGTTATCACTAAGCCTAACCCCCAGTTCACACACATACACTTCTTCATATCTCCCATCATTTTCCCTTATGGCTTCACTCACGCCACCACATCCACCTGATGCAAGCAGCTTCCTGCAACGTGAAAGAAGGCTTATTGATGCTATATACTCTGCTCCCAGTAGAAAGCCATCTCTTTTATCCTGTTCTTCTTTGTGCATATCAAATAACATCTGTCCCTTTTTAGTTATATATCTTTTCTGATCTGTAAATGATATTTTATCACCATATCTGTTAGAAAAATATTCGTAATACGATGCATCCTCTGTAGACATATATATATGCCTCAGTGAACTATCTGCCATAAGCATTTCATCTATCTTATCGCCTATCATCTCTTTGCTGGCATGGATTGGATGATTTGCCAGATGTGTATTCACATAGTCAGTACCTCTTGCCAGAACTCCTAAAGTATGCTCTGGTTCTTTAAGATACCTCTCCATTCTTTCTTTCACATATAACTTTATTCTTGAATTATATATGCCTTTATTCCAGCTAAGACTCACGCCTTCACATATAGTATTCATTATACCATCTGTTACATTTCCATTATAAAATGTTGGTGTATAATACACATTTTTACTTTTACTTATATCTTTCATAGAATAGCCCTCAGGCTGCTCATAAAACTTGCTCCACACATCATCATATGGACTGTTCTGATAGAAACTGCTGCCAGACATGTTAAGTCTGATTACTGGTATAAAGCCTTTACTTTTGGCATACCTTGCACAAGTCTCTACTTTAGCAAATATTGCAAACAAACCAAGACTATCATATCCTCCATCAATAACTAGAAAATGCTTATCTGGATTTTCATCTCCATATTGTCTATAATCAGAAAACATAAATGTGAATGCCATTATCTCTTCATAATACATTATCCCTTGATAATATCTGTCCATTGGTTCTGCATGAGGTATTCCATACATAATGTGCAGCTTCTTCATACCATTTCCAAGCTTTGTAAGTATTTCCTCTGTAAGTGACTCCTCATACCAGCATTCATATGGCATATCTGGCAGCATTGGAATCATCTGTTTCCATGACTTTCCCACCAGAACAAGCCTCTTGCCTTTCCACAATTTTAGTGCTGTCTGGCACAGTTCAACTGAATATTCATTACATTCATGAAGACATATGCAATCATACGATTCAAGAAAAGACATGTCAATTCCACCAGAATATACGTATCTATGACGATATACACTCTTCTTAAACTCAAGCACAGCAATCTCTTTTCCGTTACCATTAACAGCTATAGCATAGTCAGCTTCCACAATTATATTATGTGCCATATAAAACATATCCGGACCATACTCAACTCTTATATCCTGAGGTTCTTTATTATTCATCAATAATTTGTATGTATAATATACCCCATCTGATATCCGTATTATCTTATTCTTCCCTGTTCTTTCAAAATACCTCAGCAAATCTTTTCTATCTTCCTCACTCAGGCTGCAGTATTGCACTATATCTTCTATTCCACGTTGTGCTATCATGTATTTTTCCCCTTATACTTATTAAACATATTTTTATCTGATTATACAACATGCTTCATCAGGCACACAACCATATCACTATCACGTTGTGCTAACATTATGCCGATATATTAATAAAAGTTTATTTTAAAATATCAAAGGAATATTTCATATTGCTAATAACAACAATAAAAATCAGAATAATAATCAAAGCAATAATGAACATTGGAAACAGTGGAACTACCAGGATGACTGATGATGGAATATGGTGGTCAAGTGATTATTATTTTTACAGAATCAACATATATCAGGATAATTTACTTAATGTTGCTCGTTGTACACCTTCACATACTGATGGAACCATAGATGATGCAGCAGCCATAGATGGCATATTCATGGCAACATGCACAGATATATACTGGCGCGAAGACCTCTTTGATAACTGGCATTTTTATGATATATCACAAACATATGAATTCAGAAAGCACGGTTTAAGAACGGTATTTCTTAACGATACAGATATAACACTTTTACATGAACTTTCAACTAAGCCTTCTCCTGTTGACTATTATGAGAAATACCGCCAGATTTTTCTTAACAACTACGATATCAGACAATAATACACCTGTTATATCTCTATACCCAGCTGGGAATATAGTACTCTCTTCTGTGTATTATAGAATGGATATTCGTGATTAGTTCCACCTATGTATGGAATCATATAATCATCACCATATTTTTGTCTTAATATTTTGTCATATCCTACAGGCACTGGAACTTCTATATACTCAAATGGCATATATATGCTGTCACTGTAGTATTCCTTTGGATATACATCTGCTGGTCTTGGACCTGCATGGTCAGTCATAAGTGCCAGCCTGTCTGAATCTGCATCGGTATATATCATGCGCATTCTTTCTGACAGACTGAGTATCTGTACCTGTAGTGGTATATCGCTCTCATAGTCAAAGTTAACCCCATACTGCTGCTCTATGCCGTGTATGTTAGCGAGTACCTGTGGGTCATTCTGATTATCTTTAGTAACCATCTGCCCGAATATATCAAGTATTCGTATCATCTCACATTGCAGCTTATCTTCATCCTCTGTTGGTGCAACATAATCAAGTGGAAATATATCTAATCCTATTACATACGGACACCCATGAAACTTTTCAAGATGTTCTTTATCATATCTTATTCTCCTACCATTAACTATTCTGGCAGCCAGTGAATCCCACCCTGGCTCCGTATGTACATTGACTATATTAAAACCCGGCATTTCCTTCTCTGCTATATTACAGAAATGGTTATAATCCGTACGCTTCATAGTTATATCCATATCATCATCCCATGGAACAAAGCCTTTGTGTCTTACTGCTCCAAGCAATGTTCCCCAGTCTGCAAAATACTGTATATTATTTTTTTTACATACACGATCCACTTCTGCCAGCACTTCCATCTGTGCTGCCCATGTTTTCTTCATCATACTTTCAACATAAAAGCCATCTCTTATCTCACCTTCCAGGTAACCCTCTGGTATCTGCATATATATACCTCTTTCCTACTATTTTTATTTTATAACAATCTCTTTTGACACCTATTCAATATTATGCTAATCTTTCAGATAGATACTTTTGTCAGAATATCAATAAAACGCTCATAATAACATGTTAAGGAGATTCATTATGCTTACATTTTCCCAGAATTATTTCAATGCTGAAACAAAAGATGGTTTCTTTATAGATGCCAGAATGAAACATGCATGGGCTGCCCAGCTTGAGGTGTTAGAAGAAATCAGACGCGTATGTAACATATTAAACATACGTTTCTTTGCCGATTGGGGCACACTTCTTGGTGCTGTACGTCATAAAGGCTTTATTCCATGGGATGATGATCTTGATATAGGCATGTTAAGAAACGACTACATGCGCTTCTTAGAGCTTGCACCACCACTTTTATCTGAATACTTTGAGCTTAAAAGTCTGTACAATGACCCCGGACATGATAATGTAAAGGCTCGTATTATAACTGGACGTCATATGAATTTCTCAAAAGATTATCTTAAAAGATTCCATGGCTGTCCATATGTTATTGGCATTGATATTTTTCCGATTGATTATATCAACAAGGACATAGAAGCACTAAATGAACAGTTACGCCTTATAAACCTTATCTTGTCAGCTGCATCTAGTATTCCGGAATGTCCTCCTTATAGTGATGATGTACTTAATGTAATCCACCAGCTTGAATCCATGTTTAATGTATCATTTGACTATAACAACCGGTTAGTCCATGAACTTAAAAAGCTTCTTGATATGTTATCTGCTATATGTCCTCCACAGAATTCCAATGAGGTATGTTCCATGATAGACCTTGCCTGCGGATGGGATTATCACGCATTACTTGAATGGTACTCCGATACTATCGATATGCCATTTGAAAACACTACTATCCCCGTTCCAGCTGGTTACGATGGCATACTTAAGATAAAGTATGGTGATAATTATATGACACCTGTACAATGTTCAAGTTCGCACGACTATCCTTTTTACAAAAAACAGGAAAACTCTCTTCGTGAAACAATTGAATACGAATATAATACACAACTATCTGATTCAGAGTTCAACCAGCTCATTAATGATAAGATAGCAGAATCTGGTATAACTCAATGGTAGATATAATATTCATAGCGATATTTATAATCACACATACTTTTCAGGCATATTTGTAAATATATCTGTGGCTCCATAATATCTGTATTCCTCAAGGTGTGCTTCTTTTAATGGTCTTCCATCGTTAAAGAATGGTTCATCTCCATTCCATGCCCTTACAGGCATCCCCTGCATATCTTGTGGAAGTGTATAAACAAGTCCTCCTATGTATGGATGAAGTGCATCTGCAGCTGTATCTCTTGCCATTGATATACACTCTTCTATCGACATTGCAAGCACTGCTGTTTTAGCATCCCGATCTATCTTTTTCATGATATCCACTGATTCAGCAAGGAATGATGACCAGACTATATACTGCTCCATTCCATATTTTCTTACTATTTCATATGCCTTGCTTTCTATGCCATCATATCTTATAACACTTGTCTTAAGCTCTATATTGATAAGTATCCCTCTGCTTTCGCAATATGGTTTCATCATAACAAGTACTTCTTCAAGTGTTGGTATACTGCAATACTTACCATCATTAGCTGGAATAGCTATGTTCTTTATTTCAGCAAGCGTGCATCCCCTTACATTCCTGTCTATATGCGTAACTCTTCTAAGATTCTCATCATGAAACACTACCATCTCTCCATCTGATGTAAGCTGTATATCCAGTTCTATACCTGTTATCCCATCAAGCTCTGCTGCCGCTCTGAAAGCCTCAAGTGTATTCTCTGGATATAACGTACAACAGCCCATATATGCCCATATCTTAGGCATAGCTTTATTCTTTCCTGTCGCCAGAAACTGATCATGCCTATCTTTATATATCGGTGTGTTCCAATCAGTAAATCTCTCCATAACTCCCGCCATAGCTATGCTTATATTATCAGAAATATCTACAGTTTTTTTATCATTATTTTTAATTCTATGCACAAATTCTCTTACTTCATAACAAAGTCCTGTTCCTTCATATCCAAACCTGTATCGCTCTATCTTCCCAGGATTCTCGTATCTTACTTCGAATTCCTTTGTAAGCCACCATGGTGACTTAGCAAGTATATATCCGTTAGTACCTGTTACAACAAGTTGTCCTTCTGTCTTGGCACCCAACCCCGTCTTTACTATAGCTGTTTTATCTATATATTCATCTTTATATTCAATAAATGCTTTGGTATAAGCATCCACACCATTCTGTGCCCTCACTGTCCTGAATGTAACATCATCATATTCACAGCCAAGCAATGTCAGCACTGGAAGTAATGTATAACTTCCAAACTCAAGAAAACTTCCATTGCAATCATCATCCTTATACTCTCTTGTATTAAGCGGTGTAAGCCTTGAAAAAGCTGCTTCAACTTCCACTATTCTTCCTATTCTTCCGCTTTCTGCTATCTTTATAAGTGCCTTGTACCCAGGGCAGTATGCTGTTTTTAGAGCCTCCATATACACTAGTTGGTTATTTTGTGCTATATCTATAAGTTCTCTGACCTGCTCTTTCTTAAGTGCAGCTGGTTTTTCACACAATACATGCTTTCCACTAAGCAGAAGCTTCCTGCTATATTCATAATGAGTCTCATGTGGTGAAGCTACATATGCGGCATCAATATTATCCACAAACTCATCCCAATCGGCTGTACACGCCTGTATATTATGCTGCTGTATGAACCTTAAGGCACTTTCTTCCCTAGGATTATATACACAGCTTATGTATATACTTTCAACACCTGTCAGTGCTATATCTGCAAACCTTGCAGCTATTCTTCCTGTTCCTATTATTCCTATGCGCATATTTACCACTGTTCCTCTCTTCTTTTATATCTGTCACATATTCTCAATCTGTTCTGCCATATACTCACCTATTCCGTAAATCGCTTTAAGAACAGGCTTTGTCATACCTGTAGGGAAACTATTGACACACGGAAATGTTTCAAAGCTAAGAGTCCCACTAAATTTTATTTCTTTAAGCCCCTTATATAATCTATCCCATCTTTGTCCTTCATACTGGCTGCTGCCAAACGTATAAGGCATCTGATGAAGATCTCCTACAGCATCATTTTCATGAAGATGAAGCACTTTAAGTCTGTTTCCCATAACCTTTATGAATTCATATGAATCTCTTTTCACAAGCTGAAGATGTCCTGCATCCAGACAGAATCCAAAAAGTTCTTCACCAGCTATGTCATTAAGTGTATCTATATACCACACAGCATCATACGGATCAGCGCACACACCCTCCGTTAATCTCTGTCCCATACCTTCGTATAAATTCTCAAAACACACACCAACCCCGCACTGCTTAAGTATAGGTATAAGCATTCTGAAATATTCTATATTATCCTTCTTTTCCTGTTCCTTATCATATGCAATATCGTATTGGTACTGCATCTTGAATGGATGTATAACAACCCATGGCACTCCCAGTACTTCTGCTATGAGAATGCTCTTAGGTATAACATTTCCCTGCATATAATCATTCTGCTCATTACGTCCCCATACCCATACCGGATATGGTGCATGCATCTGTGATGGTTTTATTCCATATTTATTCATAGCCTGCGTATACTGTCCAAAATACGCATACAATTCCTCCACTGATGCATCAAAGAATTTATTAACTTTTCCAGCATATAAATCATTATTTTTAAGAAATGTATCTATATTAATATCAACTCTCGAAAAACCTGCTTCACTTATGAGTCTAAAGCCTTTATCTATATCCATCTCGGGTAATATTCCCTTAGTTTGTACTCCTATCTCTAACATATAATCTCCGTTCCTAGACTTATATTAATCTTTATTTTTCGCACGATTTTGCACACTGATATCCACATCAGATTTTATTTTATAATTGATTTAATATATGAAGACTGTATCTTATATAAAATATAAATCCCTGTAACACCTGTACTCTATCCCCATTCTTTCAAGCTGATTGCCTATAATGTCGTAGTTAAGATTACATATCCACACATTTCTTTGTTCAGCTGGAATGTCAAGTATAGCCTCTGGTGACTTGATTTCAACTCCCATAAACTGTTGTCCCCACCTCTGTGAATTATTATCTACAACAAACGCTGGTGTGTATCTTTCTCCCCAATAGTCCATATACGTCTGTGCCATTCTTCCAGAGCCAAAAAGTATAAGCTTTTTATTCTTCTGTCCGATATATTCTTCTGCATTAAAACAGTTCTCTTCCCACTCATCTACGCATGCCTTCATAAGTTCAAGCATAACCTTATGAAGCTTCTGTGGAGTTCTTGCAAATGTACCTTTATTATCGAATATTATATATCCGTCAAACTTTTCTGTGTGAAGCTCCCCTATAAATCTTGGCCAGTCTGTTGAAAGTACACCTCTTCCCGTTGTAAACGTATATGGCATCTGATGCTGGTCACTAAGTCCGTTGTTATCATTAATATGCACCAGTCCTATGTGCTTTCCACATACACGAACCATATCTCTTATATTAATTCCAAGCAGATTCGTATGTCCCACATTTATACATATTTTCCAGTTAATATATGGACAAAGTGCTTCTAAGTTGTTTATAAGAGACATAAGCTCACGCCAGTCAGAAAATCCATTATGATAATACCTGCCATACTCGCATCTGTACCCATTCTCTACATATATTGACACTTGTTCTTTACAATCACTGCATTCCTTTAGCAGTCCCAGGCTCTCGCTTACAAGCTGTTCGAGCACAGCCTTACTGCTAACTCCCTCTGTATTGATAACTATGTATGAACATATATTGACTGCAGCATACGATATTGCTTTTCCAAATATTTCTACAGCATCCTCTGACAACACTTCCCTATCAGCTTTATCACCTGTTTCTGATGCAAGCATTGAGTTAAGATTAATATTTATTCCAGCAATTCTGCCTCCCAAAGCCTTGATATCATCAAGTTTATCAATATCTTCCATACACAATTCAATATTGGCAAATCCGCTTTCTAATGCTCTTTTTATTGACAAACCCTCGACGTACTGAATTCCTGTTTTCACTTTTTCTTCCTTTCCTTGTGTCTATACAGATGTTTTATCTGCTATAATGAACAAATCTGAAAAATCACTTAATTTTATCTGTGTTACAAAGACACATATTTTACAATTTAGAAATTTATAACAATTTTACAATTTAGAAATTATAATACATTTAATTCACAACTTTTTATCAGTGCAGCATGTTCTTATAATTCATGAACTTCTCTATGAATTCTGACATAAGCACTGATTCCCCTGATGTCAGCTTATAGTCCTTCTTATCAGTTCCATTAATCTTAGAGACGAAATCACTTATCTCGTATCTTAATCCATCGCCTAAGAACCTTGGCTCATAATGCTCTATTCTGGATGCATCTTCATATCTTACATCAAACTGTCGCATAAGCCACCATGGTGATTGTGCTATTATATACCCTTCAGTTCCTGATACTACCAACTGTCCTTCTGTCTTAACACCAACACCTGTCTTAACAGTAGCAAAGCCTTCCGGATACCTTATATCTGCCTTAGTATATATATCTACTCCTGATTCGTCATATATGCTATCAAAGCTTACTCTTTCATAATCGCTTCCCATCAGCTTAATAACAGGAACTAACACACTTGGTCCAAACTCAAGAAACGAACCACCATACTTTGCATCTGTTCTTTCTCTTGATGCTTTATCTGCAAGTCTTGTAAAAGAGGCCTCAACATCTATTATCTTGCCTATCTTACCAGACTTTGCCACATTAACAAGTTGCTGAAAACCTGAACAATATGCTGCCTTAACTGCTTCCATAAGCACTACCTTATTCTTTTTAGCCAGACTATATAACTCCTCGCTCTCATTCTTTGTGAAAGAAAGAGGCTTTTCTGATAAGACATGCTTACCGGCCTCAATAGCTCTTCTGGCATATTCATAATGTGTCTCATTGGGTGATGCTATGTACACAGCATCCACCTTATCAAGAAAGCTATTGTAATCCTGCGTGATACATTTTATCTTCTCATTTGCTGTGAAGCTTTCAGCACTATCTTTAACAGGATTATAAGCATATTCTATAGTAAGTCCACTGACATACTTGGCCTCTGCTATGAATCTTGGCGCAATTCTTCCTGTTCCAACAACCCCGATTCTCACTATGTTAAATTGTTTCTTTCTCAAAAATGTAGATGATATTCCTGGTGTTCTGTCAAGATACACAACCTTACAGAATGAATTAAGATAATCAAACGTTCCTACCCAGTCTGAACCAACCGTAAATATATCTACATCATACTTCTGAATATCCTCTATCTTCTGTCCATCATGGTCTTCCACTATAATCATGTCAGCAAAACCCGTTTTTCTGACATTTTCTATTCTTTCCATAATAGGATCAACTACATTTACCTTACCTCTTGCCTCATCAAAATGTTCTGTAGTAACACCAACTATAAGATAATCTCCAAGCTCTTTAGCCCTTTTTAAAAGATTATAATGCCCCTGATGAAACAGGTCATATGTTCCATACGTAATAACCTTCTTCATACTATCACACTATTATTCCCATCTGTCTGTATACTTCTCTCTGCTGTTTTCTATAGAATGGATATTCATGATTAGTTCCTCCAAGATATGGAGTCATATAGTTTTCTCCATACTTTTGTATTAATATCTTTTCATATCCTACCGGTACCGGAATAGTTGTGTATTCAAAAGGCATATATATACTTTCACTATAATATTCTTTAGGATATACATCTAACGGACGCGGACCAGCATGGTCTCCCATAAGTGCTACTGCATGTGATTCTTTCTCCGTGTACATCATGCTGAGTCTTTCACCTAGCTTTAAAAGCTGAGTCGCGAGTGGTTCAAGATTGTTAAACTTAACTCCACACATCTGTTCTATATCTTTCGTAGTCTGCTCTATCTCTTCTGGCGTTGCTGTATTGTTTCTAATATTAGCAGAAAAAGCCTCTACTATAGATATCATACTGCAGTGAATCTTATCCTCATCTTCTGTCGGTGCTACATAATCAAGTGGAAATATATCAAGTCCTGCCACATATGGAAATCCATGGTACTTATCCAGATGTGCTTCTGTATAATTAACACTTCTCCCATTAATAACTCTTGATAACATATCTTTCCACTCTGGATCTGTATGAAAATTAATTATTTCCAATTCTCCCTGTTCCTGACGTACTATCTGACAGAATCTTGTATAATCTTCTCTTTTCATGGTTATATCCATATCATCATCCCACGGAACGAATCCTTTATGCCTGATAGTCCCAAGCAAAGTTCCCCAGTCAGCAAAATATTGGATATCATGCTGCCGACATATTCTATCCACCTCATTAAGTACTTCTATTTCGGCTGCCCATGCTTTCTTCATTGTACTCTCAACATAAAATCCATCACGAATCTCTCCGTTAAGATATCCTTCTGGTATATTCATACGCAATTCTCCTTATCACTTCTGTAATTACACTTGCTTATTACTAATTAGCTGCTCATTACTGCTAAGCCACTTATTGTTGTTTAGCCATCTGAAACTAATTACTTATGTTAAAAAAAGCCAATGACTATTAATCATTGGCTTTAAAATCAATATTAATCATATAATTACTGGAGAAGTGATACTACTCCCTGTGTCTGCTGATTAGCCTGTGCAAGCATAGACTGTCCAGCCTGCTGTAAGATATTGTTCTTGCTGTATTCTACCATCTCAGAAGCCATATCTGTATCACGGATACGAGACTCAGCTGATGATGTATTCTCGCTTGTTGCCTCAAGGTTGTTGATTGTATGTTCAAGTCTGTTCTGAATTGCACCAAGCTTAGATCTCTGAGCAGATACTGACTGTATAGCTAACTGAATCTTACTCATAGCCTGACCTGCGTTAGCATTGTTGCTTACACTAAGTCCGCTTACACCGATATTCGATGCACTCATCTTAGTAACTGAGATAACTATAGTCTGACCTGACATAGCACCTACCTGAAGATTCTTAGATGTGAATGTACCATCAAGAAGATTCATAGTATTAAACTGTGTTGTTGACTGGATTCTGTTGATTTCAGATGTTAACTGATCCATCTCTGCTGATATAGCAGTTCTATCTATAGATGTATTAGTATCATTAGCTGCCTGTGTTGCAAGCTCGTTCATTCTCTGTAAGATAGAGTGTGTCTCATTAAGCGCACCTTCTGCAACCTGGATAAGTGAAATACCATCCTGTGCATTAGAAGCTGACTTATCAAGTCCTCTGATCTGGCTTCTCATCTTTTCTGAGATTGAAAGACCTGCTGCATCATCTGCTGCTCTGTTAATTTTATATCCTGAAGACAACTTTTCTGTTGACTTAGAAAGCGAACTTGTAACAGTACCTAACTGTCTGTTAGTATTCATCGCTGAAAGATTATGCTGTACTACCATATTAAATATTCCTCCTTGAATATACTCATATTATATATATCACCAATCTGTAACTGACAATATATTAATTCATCCTGTGATATACTTTCTTCCTATCCAGTATCACCTGCTGTTTTGTATATCGGTTTATTCACACTATACTTAACCCTATTTTTTAAAAAAATATAAAATTTTATTTAATATTGAATTATCATGCCCATATACGTATACTTAGTATACGATAATATAAAGCTATATTCAATCCCTTATGCTTATATTTTCTACACTTTATGATTATTTTTTCTACACATTTTAACATTACGGAGGTATATATGTTATCTGCATATAACAGAAATATAACTATAGATTTTCTTGTTCCATATGGTGGAAACGGAGGCGTAGAATCCGTCCTTAATGAACTTGCACTATTTCTTATGAAACATGATATACATGTACGTGTCATACAGCTTGAACAATATACATATCGATGGGTAGACCCACAAATTGATTATTACCCTATGTCTACTAATCGTTCCATACATGATATTTCCGATTATATACCTATGTGTGAGCAGTATATCACAAAGCTTGGTGCTCCCGATATTCTTATAGCTACTCCATGGCCTATGTTAACTATGATAAGCAGACTTGCTATTATAAACACCAATTCCAACTGTAAGCTTGTAAGCTGGCTTCATGGTCCTATTGAAACCTATGAAAAAAATGCCTATGGCGGTATCGAAAGCCTTGAATATGCTGATCTAGTTATGGTATTAAGTAAAAAAAGCTATCATTACATACGTTCAAACAGACCTTCCATCAATGTAAGACTGGTCCGCAACCCAATCCATATAGACAATCTGCCTTTTCAGAAAAAAAGAAGCACTGAATGTCGTAATCTTATATTTATGGGGCGCCTTTCAGAAGAGAAGCGCGTAAATGTTATACTTAAAGCAATTGCCACAGCTCATGATAGATGGAACTTAGCTATCTATGGTGATGGGAATAAGCTTGATGAGCTTAGACAGCTTACGGACTCTTTAAATATAAGTAACCAGGTAGTATTCAAAGGCTGGATACAGCAGCCATGGAACGATGTGCACGAAGCTGCCGCTCTTATAATATCATCTGAATATGAAGGTTTTTCACTTGTATGTTATGAAGCTCTTGCCTGCGGTATTCCCGTTATATCCACTCCCGTTAACGGAGTGACCGATATTATACATAATGGACTCAACGGATACATTTACCCGCATAATAGCCATGAAGAACTGGCGCATATTCTCGACAATATAGGCTCAGGGAAATATACGCCCATTGACCCTTATATATGCCACGAATCTGTCATTAATTATGATGCCAATACAGTTTTTTATGATACTATGAATACCATAATTTCAATTCTTAATTAATACATTATAAGAATTGTTGCATTAATATTCAACACAAAAAAGAGGACGGATAAACCGCCCTCTTTTCTTATAGTAGTGACAATGATTAGCCGAGAAGTGAAAGAACACCCTGGTTCTGCTGATTAGCCTGTGCAAGCATAGACTGTCCAGCCTGCTGAAGGATGTTGTTCTTGCTGTACTCAACCATCTCAGATGCCATATCTGTATCACGGATACGTGATTCAGCTGCTGATGTATTCTCACTTGTTGTATTAAGGTTGTTAATAGTGTGCTCAAGTCTGTTCTGAATAGCACCAAGCTTAGATCTCTGGCTAGATACTGACTGAATAGCTAACTGAATCTTGCTCATAGCCTCACCAGCTTTTACATTACTACTTACTGCAAGTCCACTTACGCCGATATTAGATGCGCTCATCTTTGTAACAGAAATCTTGATTGTCTGACCAGATAATGCACCAACCTGAAGATTCTTAGATGTGAATGTTCCATCAAGAAGGTTCATTGTGTTGAACTGTGTTGTAGACTGAATTCTGTTGATTTCAGATGTTAACTGATCCATCTCATTCTTGATAGCTGTTCTATCAACTGATGTATTAGTATCGTTAGCAGCCTGTGTTGCAAGTTCATTCATTCTCTGAAGAATAGAATGTGTTTCATTAAGAGCACCTTCAGCTACCTGGATAAGTGAAATACCATCCTGTGCATTAGAAGAAGCCTTGTTAAGACCTCTGATCTGGCTTCTCATCTTTTCTGAGATTGAAAGACCAGCTGCATCATCACCAGCTCTGTTGATCTTGTAACCTGATGATAACTTTTCTGTAGACTTCTGTAATGAGCTAGAAACTACGCCCATCTGTCTGTTAGTGTTCATTGCTGAAAGATTGTGTTGTACTACCATAATAGTTTCCTCCTTGAATTCTTAGTGGCGTCCCTGCCACCCATTAATTTTGTTTCAGGATATTTCCTGTTATTTATTATATCGGACATTAGTCTTTTTACTTTAGTCCGTATATAAACTTATTTTAATAATTTCTCTACTTTTTACTGTCCATGAACTGTGGCTCTGAGCTTACACGACTCATATTCTGATAATACTTGTTCGCCATGCTTACGCTCCGCTTGGCAGTCTTAGTTTCCTGCTTGAGTTCACGGAACTTTCTTTCTATCTGTAGCTTGTTTCTTGACTCTTGCGCCTGTATAGTTGCACTTAATGCTGATACTTCTTTTATAAGCTGCTGCAGCCTCTGTATATCTGCCTTATAGTTCTGCTTATACATCTCAACATCTGCTTTAACCCTGTCATATACTGACTGGAAGCCTTCATCAAGTGCATTGAGCATATCTATACACTCTGCTTTATTCTCCATGTTCTTCTGGAACTTATCACCATCAAACTCTCCCGATGTAACAATACGTTCCTGTTCAACATTGTAATCAACTATGTCCTGTAATATCTTTTTCTTCTTTTCAAGACTGCTTGTCATTATCTGAAGATAATTCTCTGTTTCCATAGTCATCCTCAACTTTATAATCTTAAACTACCATACATTGCTTCTTAAATAGTTGTGATATAATAGCTATTTTAAATCAATATATTATTTATTTCCTGCACGCTTCATTACTTCTTTCCATGTATCGCGCATTCCTCTTAGTTCATCTGTTGCCTTTTCAAGAAGCTCAAGGTCTTTCTTCATATTAGCATCAACAAGTAATCCATATATATACTTATAAAGCTTATCGAAATCCTCTGCTACAGGATACTTATGATTAAGTGTAGCCTGAAACTCTTCTATAATCATCTCTGCCTTAACAATATTAGTATGAGCTTTCTCCATGTCCTTTTTTTCTATAGCAACTGCTGCTATATTACAAAACTTAATAGCTCCTTCATAAAGTAAAAGTGTAAGCTCTGCTGGTGATGCAGTTAACACTTTATTGCGATTATACTGTTGAGCCATATTCTGATTATATATCATAGCTTATCCTCTCCCGATGTTCATACATCCTTGTATTTATCAATATTGTGTGCATTACATATAATACATATGTTTATCACTTGTGATATGTTAAATTATATGCAATGCAACACAATGTAATATGAACGAATCATTCTAGGTAATATTATACATTAATTACCAATAAATTCAATAATATTATTATATATTCACTTATATTTTCATGTATATTTTTATATATGATGTTAAGGTTCAAATATATTTGTCCCCAAAGCTTTTATCGATATTATCATCTTCCAAAAAGTCCCGACATAGAAGATGACTGCGAATTAAGCTTAGCAAGTGCTGACTCCATAGCTGAGAACTTACTATAGTAGTAATCTTCCCATGTTGATACCTTTGATTCAGCATCACTTATCTTTGTGTTGTATTCTGAATACTGTGTATTCATCTGCTTATCATTGTAAATCGTGTATGCACTGCTTACAGATGATGATGCCATCTTGTTACCAAGATCAGTATATACCTTGGTACATAACTGTGAGAAGAATGAAACTACTGTCTCAGGATCACTTGCAATAGCTGCTCTTAGCTTATCTTCATTTCCTGATGTAGTTGTATCATCCTTATCACCATCTATATGGTACACACCCTTTTCGTTCTCGCCTGATGCGAAATATCCGAGTGTTGATATACCAAAGCTTGACAGCGCATAGCTCTTGCCATTAATAATAAATGATGATGCCATATCATTCTTTAATGTATTAGCAACACTGTTTAGTGTATCATCTTTTCTAAGAAGCGAATCCTTAATCTTTGTCTCCCACTTCTCAACCTCTTTATCAGACATAGCATCCTTTTCTTCATCTGTTAAAGGTTCATATCCCTTAGAGCTGTCTGCGTTATAAGCCTCATCCATAGACTTGATAAGCTTGTTGTACTCTGTGAACATATCCTTGATAGACTTGTATATAGCATCTACATCTGTGTCCGTTGTTATAGTAACTGATTCATCGCCCTTTGTTTCTGCTGTAGCCTGGATAGTAAGGCCATTGATAGAGAATGTGCTTGTGTTGCTGGTGAACTCAGCACCATTAAGTTCTATCTTTGCATCCTGACCATTTATTCTTACTGCACCTACAGAATCTGAATATTCTCCTGCTTTAGCATTGCCATTAGCATCTACCATCTTAGAATACATCTCATAGCTATTCTTAGCTTTAGCCTGATACTGGCTTGTAAGTTTAGCTTTAGTCTCTGCATTTCTACTGTCAACTGTTGCCTGTATATCAGACACACCAGATGCTGAATCTGTCTCTTTCAAAGCTGTTACAGTTGTCTTACCATCTTTTTCTTCTATATTGACATACTGCTTATTCTTATATTCGGTCATTGTGTCTTTAGCTTCAGTATAGTTCTTGATGTCACTTTCGTAACTGCTTATTGATGTCTTAAGATTGTCATATTTCTTCTTATCCTCTTCACTGAGTTTGGATACATCGAAATTGCCATCATCACCCTTATATGCAGCATTCTGTTCTATAGCCGACAGAGCATCTTTAGCATCTTTTAATAAAAGATTAGCCCTTTCTTCTGGTGTCTTATCTTTATATACTTCTGTATCAGCATCTGATGCAGTATATTTTTTTGTGAAAGAATCTACTATCGAACTAGCTTTAGAATATGTAGCAAGTCTCTCTTTCGCAACTGCATCAAAGTTAGTCTTAGCACTTTCATACGCTGTATTGATGATATCGTCTAACTCTGCTGTGTATGTATCTGTATCTGCATTATAATACTTAGCCCACTTAGCATACTCAGCCTGTGATGTCTTATCATTAGTGTATAATCTAAGATTACGCAGTGAATCCATTCCTGCACTATCGTTAGCTACTAATGCGAAATCTCCATCTTTACCAGATGTCTTGGAACTGATAAAGAATCTCTGGTTGTTCTCATCAAAGCTAGCCTGTACACCAGCATCCTTTAACTTTACAACGAACTGGTTAACAGTCATATCCTCTGTCAGCTCTATATTAGTACTCTTGCCGTCTACTGATAGTGTAACACTTCCCTGTGATGTGCTTCCTGTTATGTCAGACAACTTAGATGAACCTGTAATATTAGCTTTGCCATCCTTCACTGTACCACCTGTAAGATAACCTGATGATGCAAGCTTCTTTACCTTAAGCTTCTGTGTACCTGCAACCGCACTTGAGCTTGCTGTTACTGTAGCTACTGTTGAATTAGATACTGTTGACTTCTTAAGGCTGTATGCGTTAGATAATCTTCCTGCTGACAGCTTTCCACTATAGAAGCTATATATACTTGTATTCATAGTCTTCCATTTTTCCTGTTTCCATGAAAGCTTTGTCTGTGCTTTGACAAGATTATCTTTTTTTAGCTTATATCCTGATACAAGTGCAGATACAAGTGTCTCTGTATCCATACCTGAAACCATACCCGATAATCTGATTGGCATATTATTCCTCCATTCTTATATATTTCTTCATAACATTATGTAATTCTTTATCTCTTCTCATCCACAAGTATACCAGCAAGTTCCCATGCCTTAGCAAGCATCTCAAGTGCCTTTTCTGATGGTATCTCCTTGATAACTTCATCTGTATCCTTATCCTTAATCTTAATCGTAATACGGTTAGTTGGCTCGTTGTATCCGAACTCTGCTACTGTATTATGATTGATAACCTTCTGGATATCTTTAAGTTTCTGCATAGAAGCTTCTTTCTGTTCTTCCTGCTGCTTAAAGCTTGATTGTGCACCACTGTTGCCATTGTTACTGCTGGTGCTGTCTGCATTAGCTCTCTGTGATGTACTCACCTGCATAACTGCAGCTATATGTGCTGCGTTGTTTACTGAATCCTGTGAATTATTAGTTTCTGCTGCTGGTGCTGCACTAACCTTGTTAACCTGTGCAGCCTGCGTTGCGTGGCTCTGATAAGCTGCCTGGCCACTTATCTTCTCAATTCCCATTATCTTTCACCTCCGTGTGCGTATACATATACGAGTGACAGCTTTTCCACATCACCCATACAATCGTCGTAAATATATCAAACCTTATGCCCTGCTAAGAAATCCTTTTCTCTGCATACTGGTCATTAGTTTCTATTTCTTATATCGGCAATACATGTAAAAATATAATACCTGCCTTTTTATTTGTCCTGCTTCGTAAACAGTTTATTAAGTGCAGCCATATCTATCTTCTGCTCTGCAGCTTCTTTGTTGGCATCTTTTATCTGTACATATACTTCTTTACGATATATAGGAACGGACTTTGGAGCTGTGATGCCAAGCTTTACCTGATCGCCTTTTATCTCGATTACTGTTATCTCAATATCATCATTGATGATGATTGCTTCGTCCTTCTTTCTTGATAATGCCAGCATTCTACTCCCCCTTCCTTTCGTTAAGAATATCATAAATAGGGTATCTGACAGCATAATCCTCATTATCTGCTATAAGCTGGACTCCCTTCATAGTGTCAGCATTGATTATGATAGGAGCCTTTAAGTTAATAGTCATCTTTGTAAGATCCTCTGGTACTGTAAGTGTACAGAACACTGCCAGATTGGCTGACTGTATGTCCTCACCAAGTGTGTTAAGTATCTCATCCTCCACAACAGGATCATAACCTTTCATGATATACTCCGGCTTCATGACAGGAAGTGCCAATGCTGCCTCATCAAGCGACTGAAGCCACATGATAGCTGCTTCATCTCCCTTTTCTACATCATATATAAGTGTGAATTTCTTGCAATCCTCAAACCCTATTATTCCAAGGTCAAAAGTAACTATTTTATTATCATCAATATCTACAGTGCCAAACCACCTAGTATCAACCTGCATATATACCTCCTTGTTTTTGCGAAGCAAAAATCCGAGCTCCACGCGAGGAGAGGTATTTGCCTCCCCTGTTTTTATATACTGAATCTTTCATTTATGGATTCAGCATATTTTTAGCCTATAAAATCCAGCAATGTCTGCTGTACAACCTTACTTGCTGCTGAAAGTGCTGCGTTGTAAACAAGCTGTGCTGCTGTATAGTTTACTACCACTTCCTCAAGGTCTATATCTTCGTTCTGTGACTTAAGACTTTTGAAGTTGGTCTTCTGTTCTGTAAGTCTTGTCTTTGTAAGGTCAAGACGCTGGATTCTGTTACCTACATCTGCCTTTGCATTAGATATCTTCTCCTGATATCCCTGCATCTGTCCGATGCCCTTCTCGAAAGCCTTTGTCATCTGATCCTTTGCAAGATTCTTCTGCTTATTTAGTCCTTCGAGCATGTCATCAAGCTTTTTCTGGTCGTCAGTACCTGCATACTTTTCTTCCTTCTTCATGCTCTCGACTTTACTTATCTGATTCTCGATATCTATAGTATTCTGCACAGCTGCCATGATATCATCTACATTTCTGCCAAGATATATATCAAAGCTTTCGTCTGCCTGTGTATTAACCTTAAGCTTCTGTGTAAAGTTTACGTTATATTCAATATCTTCGCTCTTCTTTACGTAGCTTATACCTGTAACATTGTCTACACATGTAAAATACATTGTCGGATCCACATCGCCCTTTTTAAAGTTGGACTTTTCATACTGTACTGAAAATGAGTTGTTGGTGTATGTATTGTTGTATACATTCTCACCAAGAAGTACTTCTCCAAGCTGCGAGTTAATAGCTATTTCATCATCGCCAGGTATATAGTTTGAATCTGCTGTAAATGTTATACTCACTGGATTGCCGCTTCCATCATCCAGAGAATCTATAGTCTCACCATTGGCATTTACTATTCCTGTTACATTAGCCGTTCCATCATCATTCTTAGTTACTGTAGCCACATTTCCACTGGCATCTGTAATCTTAAATGTTCCATCTGCATCAACCTCTGAGTAACCCAGCTGTATTCTATGAACTGTAGCCACATTAGGTGTCACTATCTTGCCGTCTGTATCCTTCTTGACATTCAGATTAATGATATCTTCGTTTGTATATGCATTGGTATATACCTTTTTTTCACTGATGCTCTCTCTGTCAAAGCTCTGTGTTATGGTATAATCTGCCTCAGCTGCTTTAACATCTGATGGATATGTGAGCGGTCTGTCTGTAGCAAAGCCTGTAAATACATATCTTCCGGCATAGTCTACATCCCCCTGCACATAGTATGAATTCTTCAGCTTGTCAAGTGTCTGTATGATTGTATTACGCTCATCTGATGAATAAGAATCCGAAGCACCCTGGTTGCAATATGAATACAGCTGGTAAACTATATCATATCCCTGTGCAAGTGCATCCTGCGTAACCGAAAGCCATGATGAAGCATCGGGTATATTCTTGTCTACATACTGTGTTACCTGGTCAAGGCTGCTTCTGAGTCTGAGTGCTCTTATAGCTATGATTGGGTCATCAGAAGGCTTGTTAATCTTCTTCTGTGTAGATAACTGTGTATCCATGGTATTTATCTGGTTCTTATTAGCCTGTATGTTAGCTATAGAACTGTTTATCATCATCTGATTCGTAATTCTCATATATTCCACCTCGTATCTATATTGATTTATGTGATATCTGCATTTTTAAAATCTTCTTTTTATGAATAATCTTCTTTTATAAATATTCTTTTGCACTTATCTTGTCTGTGCCTGCGTGCAAAGCATCTATATAAAAATGTTATTAAGTATATCCGGCATATTTCACATTTTATAAGCCTGTCTGGTTAATAAGCTTATCATATATCTGATTCATAACTGACATCATCTTTGAGTTTAGATTATAGGCCTGCTGGAACTTCATGATATCCATGACTTCTTCATCTGTATCTACACCCATGACTGAAAGTCGCTGATTCTGTATAGTTGTCTTCATATTGTTGTAGTTTGTTACAAATGTCTTAGCCTTGCTTGCATCTATAGACATATCACTGACTATAGTTTCAAGGAAGTACGAACCTGTACCACCATCAAACAGTCTTTCCTTCTGTAATGCATTAAGCTTATCCATAATGCTTGCACTGCCTTCGCCTTCGCTTACTGTTGTCTTTGTTGCAAGCTTGTTGGCATCCTTAAGAAGCTCAGAATTAACTGATACTGTTGAGGCTGTAAGTGTCTTTGAATTATCTCCCACTACAAACAACGCTATACCCTTATTAGCAGCATCCTCTGTTTTAGCATCTGATACATATCCACTCTTAAATATGTTGTTGACTGCCTGTGAGAATGTCTGTATGAACTGGTTAAGCTGTGACTGATAGTAAGGAATACCCTTATAGTTAACATTTGCAGAAGCCTGTGGATTCGTCTCTGTCACTCTGTTTCCATCATCATCAAGCTTATAGCTGCCATCTGCATCTGTTGCAACTGATTCTATCTCACCGTTACAACCGTCCCTTATATCTACAAGTGCCTTAAGCTGACCGCCAAGTGAAGAACTATATATGTCAAAAGGATCATCATCGCTCCACTGTACGTCATATAAGCCTTCTGCATCGCTTGCGTTTCTTTTCTGCGTTCTTGCGACTACCTCAAGTGTCTTATAATCATAGTTGTTTACAAGCGACTGTCCGTTAACAGTTATCTGGAAGGATGTAAGTCCGTTTGCTATCGGTGTCTCTTTAGTTGATATATTGATATACTTTGACAAATCATCAACAAATGCATTTCTCTGATCTCTTAAGTCGTTAGCATCTCCATAGCAGGCTTCTATCTGGTTAATCTGCTTATTAAGTGCTGTTATGTTCTGTGCAAGTGTATTGATATGGTCTATAGTATCTTTAATCTCATTGTTAGCATCTGACTGCACATTTCTTAAGTTAACTGACAATGTGTTGAAATAATCCGACATACTTTTTGCGTTATTTATAAGCTGGTTCTTTGCCGATTCATCAGATGGTGTTATAGTCAGCTGGTTAACTGCTGAAAAGAAGTTGCTGTATTCTTTAGAGAATCCGTTAAGTATAAACTCATTCAGATAGTCCTCTATCTGTGTCATGTAGTTGTTCTTTGATTCATACTGTCCATAGTTAGACATATTGTTTCTATACTTCTGGTCATAGTAGCTGTCTCTTGTCTGATTGATGCCGACAACATCAACACCGGAACCTATAGTTCCATATGATGAAAATGTTCTTAACGAGTCAGCTGCCTTTAACTCTGCACTCTGCTTTGTATAGCCTTCTGTATTAATGTTTGACAGGTTGTGCGCTGATGTTGTTATGGATGTCTGCGCTGCCTGAAGTCCTTTATATGATATTGATAAACCAAAAAATGTAGATGCCATATTATTTCTCCATTCTTGTTGTTTCCTATAGTCTCTTTAACCAACTTACTGTTTCTAAGTCTGCTGATTACTCTAAAATAAGCCAGCCATTATTATCAAATCATGATGTAAGTGGCAAAAGGTTCATCTGTTATTCATCATGCATGTCCAAGTGATGTAACAAGATGTTCTATCATATCACTTACTACGTTGATATATCTTGAAGCCGCATTATATGCGTGCTGATACTTAATCATCTTCTGAAGCTCTTCATCAGATGATACACCTGATGTCTGCAGTCTCTGGTTGTCATAACCATTGACCATGGTTGTCTGGTTGTTGACATACTTGGTAAGCACACTTCCCATCGTAGCAAACTCACCTATATAATCATTGTAAAATGTGTTGAAATCTGCCTTTGCATAGTTCTCAGGGTTAAGTGATGCAAACTTGTTGCTGAATGTATCTATAAGCTCATTTACCTTTGAGAAATCCTCCTTGCCATGCTCTGTAGAAAGAGGGAGTGTACCTACATTCTGTGAAGCCTTAGGATTGACGATCAGATTACCAAGTGTATAGTCAGTTTCAAAGCCAGTAACATTCAGGTTGTTTCTTACATATATTGTACTGCCATCTGCACCTGTGATCTGCTTATATCTGTCTGTACCGTTTCTTTTAAAGAGTTCAACACCTCTTGTTTCATCGTCATCCATGCCATATCCAGCCTTGCTCATATCAAGTATCTTGTATGTCATGCTGTCTATATTCTCTGTTTCTTCCTGATTAGCATCAACATACAGCTTTTCAGATGCTTCATAACTGTATGTTCCATCACCATTTTCTTTTCCGGCAACTGCGTTGCCATGGCTGTCATAAAGCACATCATGTGTCGATGCATTGTATACATACTTATCTGCCTTTAATATATTGCCATCTGCATCTGTGAGCTCTTTTGTTGTATTCATGGTAGTTTCCGGACATAAAACATCATTCATGGCTGTTACTATTCCATTTACAAGCTTGTCAAAACCTGCTATAGCACTAAGGATAGCTGATGGCTCTATATACTTGTTATAGTAATCCTGCTTCTGCTGATACGCATCCATGGCACTATTATATTCTGCCATACCCTGCTCTGTTGTAAGATCATAGTCTGCTCTTTCAGGCATTACTGGAATATCTGTGTAGTTTACCTCTATAACACCTCTTGCGATAAGCAGTCCTTTAAGCTTGCCTTTATCTGTGTCATTGGCATTGTTTGCCTGCTTGTCAAAGTTATATACATCCTGCTGATATCCCTCCCACTGAGGTATAAGCAGTCCATATGTTCCTTCTTCTCTTACGCTCATCTTTGCGATATCATTTTTTGTTATAAATGGGACATTCTCGGCACTTACTATTACTTCGCCATCCTTTGTCTCATAATAATCAATATCTATATACTTACTAAGCTCATCAAGTGCAAGATCTCTTGAATCTCTTAAATCGTTCGCACGCTCCACACCTTCCGCTTCGACCTTAACGATGCCTTTGTTAAGATTATATATCTTCTGTCCAAGTGAATTAATCTTTTCCACCATGTTATTTACTTCGGTATTCAGTGTGACCTGATAATCCTTAAGTCCACTATATATAGCCTCTGAACGGTCTATGAAGGCTGTAGCATTCTGTATAAGTGATGACCTTGCTATAGTACTTGTTGGATTCTTTGTAAGTTCGTTTACTGCATTGTAAAGGTTTGTGATATGCTCCTGATAAGTAACTCCCTGCATTTCACCAAACCAGTCTTCAACCTCGTATACTGCATTAGCCTGGCTTTCATAGAATCCCAGTCTTGAACTTTCAGTTCTGTATGACCTGTCTATGAACTCATTCCTTATACGGCTTATCGCATCTATATCTACACCTAAGCCATACTTGCCTTTGTTAAGGCTCTTAGAAAACACGTTAGCATATGTTGAATCTGCAAATGTTATCTGCTGCCTTGTATACCCTTCTGTATTAACATTAGAAAGGTTATGTGCTGTTGTATTAAGTGCTGTCTGCGACGATCTTAAGCCTGTGGCTCCTACCATCAGCGACCCCATTCCGTTTGCCATAATTCCTCCATTAAAAAATCACACTATCAAAAATAAAACTGGTTCTAATACCGCAGTACCATTAAACATCCCAATTCAATCCTTTGAAAATGTGATTCTTATATTATATCTGATATTATTCTATACTTATATGTAAGTCCAGCCTGCTTCAATCCTTTTCCACATACCAGACTTAATGTAACCTTTTATAATCTTTTATCTGTTTTAATACTTTTCTTTAGTTTATATCACTGCTTTGCATCAAATCCTGTAGCACCTGTTATTTCCTGTTCTTCATAAGCTGTTCTTCCATAGTTGCCTGTCTGTGGCTTCAACACTGAGTTTCTTGCTAGATCAAGCTCAAACTGAATCATATCCATAGATTCTTTAAGCAGCAGCTTATTGTTCTCGTTAACCGCTGTAAGCTGGCTAAGTGTTCTTTTAAGCTTAAGATATATGTTCTGAAGAGCATCATGCTCTTTAGCTTTCTTTTCAAGTATCTGTACTATGTGTTCAACCTTTATCTCTTCATATGGAAGTCTTAGCACATTACATATATCCTTCACATCTTCCTGTCTTTTTTTCTCATATACATCTACTTCTTCTATGAGCTTCTGCTCTCTTGTAAATATCTCCTGAAGCTTTTCGATATTGCCACTTACTATGGCAGATGTTTTTTCATTCGACAGACTAAGGAGCTTCTCATATCCATCATTCTCATTCGTAAGGTCTTCGATTAAACAATCTATCAGGCTTGCCATATATGCTCCTCCGTCTTAAGATTATCGTGTCAGCAAACTATAAAACTGTACAGCAATGCACAATCCCAATGCATCCTCTGACCATATGCATTCTTTTTCATCAGAATGTCAATGTAGATACACTGCCAAGCATCTTCTCGGCTACTGCCTCTGAACTTATATTATATGTTCCGGCTGCAATACGTGCCTTAATGTCGTTGACTTTATCAAGTCTTACATCAGAAGCTTCACTAACTGCTGCCTTAGCTGTATTATATAATCTGGCTGTATCTGATAATTCATACTTGTCTTTTTCAGTTTTCTTAACAGCCATGCCTTTTTCCCTGGCATAAGCACTTGTCTTGTATACCTGGCTGACAGCATTATAAGCATCTATACGCATACTAACCGCCTCTCTTTCTATCATAAACAAAAAACTTTTTTATTTCTTTATGATAAGTTTATCGGTTGTCTTGATGTTTTACTTAACCCCCATTTGCATTACAATACAAATGAATTTTTCACGATACTTTGATAGAAATTTTTTTAAGTCAAAATCAAAAAACGGAAAACCCACATTTACCTATGGATTTTCCGCTTAATTTAATCTAAATCAACCCGAATCAGCATGAACTACTCTGAATTAATCCGAATCAATCTGAACAATCTGAAATATGTAATATATATTCTCCCCAATATTCGCATATCGTGGGATTATCATCCCACTTTTATGCTCATATCGGGGCGGGTCCCAAGGTCTTTCACCCACCTATGAGCAAGCTCATGTGGGTTTAGACCTTTTGACCCTGGTATCATAAAATGATGTTAAAAACACAAAAAATCGCACAAAAATCCGGTATGCATGCCTTGATACATACCGGATTTACAAATGCTATATTTTAACTTTAAGAATCAGAAGTCCTTATACTGCAAATCCCTCCATGCACTACCTAAGCTTCTGTTGTTTCAGCTGCTTCTGTGTCATCTGCATCTGCTTCAGCATATGTCTGTTCTGTTACACTGACAACAACCTTCTCTAATACATCTGGTGAGATTGAAACATCCTTATCCTTAGCAATATCAAGATCTTCTACCTTAATACTGTCGCCAGGCTTAAGATTGCCAACATCTACACTGACTTTTTCAACAAGTGCAGACTTGCCTGCCTTATAAGGAATCTCTTCCATATGCTGTTCAAGTACTCCCTGTACAAGTTCATGATTAACAAGTACAATCTCTGCTACAGAACGAACCTTTTCGCCTTCTGTAAGAACCTGAAAATCAATCTCTAATGTCTGTCTCTTGATAGGATCATAATCTACTTCCTTTACAAGGACATCATACTGCTGTCCTTCAAGGGAAAGCTGTGCTTCACTACCTTTGCCACAGACAGAAAGGAACTTTTCTGCTTCCTTTTTCTCAATCTGTACCGGAATCGATTCAGCAATGCTTCTGCCAAATACATTACCTGTTACATAACCTTCTCTTCTTAATTTCTTTGCTTTGTCACTCATGCTTCTTTTTTCAGCTTTTAAAGTATTCATTTATCTTTTCCTCCAAAAATCTGATTAGCTTAGCAGGCCTTCAACAAAGAGGTGGTGTTAAGTTTATCTATTTCTTTTTACGGTTTGTATTATAGTACTGTATTCAAAAACAGATTAACCAAAAATACATTTTTTATTCATGATTATTTGTGCAGCTTTATATACTTATAAGTGATATAATAGTAGTGAATTGATTATTAAATGTTATGATGTTAATATAACAATAACATTTGTTTTATCTGTTTTTCCTTTTTATTTTTATATAATATTTTTCTTGCTGTAAAAACAATATATTCAGCACGATATATAACATTCAAGCTGTGTAGCATTTAGATACTGCTTCGTGAATAATTCAGGATATTTATAAATATTCACAAAAACATTTTATCCGTCAACTCGTAAATTTCTCATATTTGTAAAGATAACTTTACTAAATTAGTAATCAAGAAATATTTTGACTATTAAATCACATAATAATCAAGATATTTCCAATAATTATATTAATACAATCACCTAACATATCCAAGTTTTTAATAATTTTATCATAAATATTGCATACCGGTGTACCGATTTTATATTAATTTCATTGACCTATAGTCAATTATCGACTATTATATGTTAGGTAAATTGTATTTTTTATGTTTTTTATTACTTTTTCATTTTTGTTACTTTTTCATTTTTAGTTACTGTTCATTAAGATTTTATAACATATTATGGACATAACTATTATCAGGCTTTTATACAACGGAGGAATATATGCAGCTTATGTCGTCATTACAGCTTGAGGCTTACAACTATATCAAGAATCTTATTCTCAGCCACAAGCTGGATGCTAATACTCTTTACTCAGAAACTAAGTTATCCAAAGAACTAGGAATATCAAGAACTCCCATGCGCGAGGCTCTCCAGTGTCTCAGCCAGGATGGTTATATAACAGTTATTCCAAGCAAGGGCTTCAGAATAAGACAGTTAAGCCAGAAGGATATGAAGGAAACTATACAGATAAGATGTGCCATAGAAGGCTTCTGCACACAATGTCTGGCTGACGAATACAATACACCAAAAGGTCAGCGGACTATAGAAAAGCTTGGAGAAATTCTTGATAAGCAAAAGGAAGCTATTAATCTTGATGATGATTATGAAAGCTTCATCAACTATGACCATGAATTCCACCTTCTACTCGTTAACTATATAGAGAATGAAGAAATCAACCATATGTTCCAGCGTCTTATGTATCTTATCAGACTTACAACGCAATCTGCTCTCCAGGTGGATGGCCGAAGCATCGGAACCGTTGATGAACATGAAGAATATTTTGAAAAGCTTAAAGCTGGCGATGGAAATGAAGCATACCGAATCCTCATAAACCATCTTATGATGCCACTTAATATTGTTAAACCAGAGATTTAGCTCTGAAAACAGTTCTAATCTAATTTTTTATCTTGATTTTCTCTTAAGTCCTGCTAAATAACAGGATTTATAATGAATACCTATATAAAATCATATTAAAAACTCCACATCCCTGTCATATAAACAGAGTATGTGGAGTTTTATTTATTAATATTAAACTACAATCCGGTATATATCCCAGCGATCAGTTTTTATTAATGTAACTTAATTATAACTGAGGGCCAGCAGCTACTAAAGCCTTACCAGCTTCGTTGCCTGTATACTTAACAAAGTTCTTGTTAAATCTTTCTGCAAGATCCTTAGCCTTTGTTTCCCACTCAGAAGCATCAGCGTATGTGTCTCTAGGATCAAGGATACCTGAATCAACACCTGGAAGTTCTGTAGGTACTTCAAAGTTGAACATAGGAAGTGTCTTTGTAGGAGCTGTCTTAATAGCACCTGAAAGGATAGCATCGATGATACCACGAGTATCCTTAATAGAAATTCTCTTACCTGTTCCATTCCAGCCTGTGTTAACTAAGTAAGCCTTAGCTCCGCTCTTTTCCATCTTCTTAACAAGCTCAGCAGCATACTTTGTAGGATGAAGCTCAAGGAATGCCTGTCCGAAGCAAGCTGAGAATGTAGGTGTAGGCTCTGTGATACCTCTTTCTGTACCAGCAAGCTTAGCAGTAAATCCTGAAAGGAAGTAGTACTGTGTCTGCTCTGGAGTAAGAATAGATACTGGAGGAAGTACACCAAATGCATCAGCTGAAAGGAAGATAACATTCTTAGCAGCTGGAGCTGAAGATATAGGTCTTACAATATTCTTAATATGGTTAATTGGATAAGATACACGAGTATTCTCTGTTACGCTCTTATCAGCAAAGTCAATCTTACCATTCTCATCAAGAGTAACGTTCTCAAGAAGAGCATTTCTCTTAATAGCATTGTAGATATCTGGCTCTGATTCCTTATCAAGGTTGATAACCTTAGCGTAGCATCCACCTTCAAAGTTGAATACGCCATTGTCATCCCAGCCGTGTTCATCATCACCGATAAGAAGTCTCTTAGGATCTGTAGAAAGTGTTGTCTTACCTGTTCCTGAAAGACCGAAGAAGATAGCTGTGTTCTCACCATTCTTATCTGTGTTAGCTGAGCAGTGCATTGAAGCTATTCCCTTAAGTGGAAGGTAGTAGTTCATCATAGAGAACATACCCTTCTTCATTTCTCCACCATACCATGTGTTGATGATTACCTGCTCGTGGCTTGTGATGTTGAATGCTACACATGTCTCTGAGTTAAGACCTAATTCTGCGTAATTCTCAACCTTAGCCTTAGAAGCGTTATATACTACGAAATCTGGCTCGAAGTTTTCAAGTTCTTCTGCTGTTGGCTTAATGAACATGTTAGTTACGAAATGTGCCTGCCATGCTACTTCTACGATAAAACGAACAGCCATTCTTGTATCCTTGTTAGCACCACAGAACGCATCTACTACGAAAAGTCTCTTGTTGCAGAGTTCTTTCTTAGCAATATCCTTAACCTTAGCCCATACATCTTCTGACATTGGGTGGTTATCATTCTTGTACTCATCTGAAGTCCACCATACTGTGTCCTTAGAATTCTCATCTACTACAATGTACTTATCCTTAGGAGAACGACCTGTATAGATACCTGTCATAACATCAACAGCACCAAGTTCGCTTTCCTTTCCTACTTCGTAACCTTCGTTAGAAGCCTTTGTTTCTTCTTCGAATAATAATTCATAAGAAGGATTGTGAATAATCTCTGTAGCGCCTGTAATACCATACTTGCTTAAATCAACGTTTGCCATTTTACATTAAACCTCTTTTCTTTAATTGTAGTTCCTTAATACCTTTTATAAGTATTATAGTAATTTACAGAAAATGGATTTAACCACATTCTTTTGATAGTATACATAATCAGTTAGCAAAAAGCAACCTTTAAATTGTTAAGTTTTTAACTTTTTCTGTCAATTATTTCTAAGAAATATATTATTTTTTCATAAATATATATGAAGTATATCTTATTATTATGGTTATAAGACTTATTTTATATAGTTCATATAAGCATTATTTTATATATTAATCCACTTACTCCTCCAACATATACTCAAACATCTCATACCTAAGCCTGCTGCCCTCATTAATCTCCTCTGGCAGAAGTGCCCTTGCCACAACCCTTAAGTCATCACTTGGCGCATCTGTTCTTTTAAGATTAGCGTAATCGCCGTCTATGCTTACTACCTCAAAATACATTGTTTCCATAATCACACCTCATTTTAATCCTTTAAATCGTCCAAAATATCCATCCCCATTAAGCCATTTTTAAGTCTTTCAAGTCCATCCTTAAGAACACTCTCCGGGCACGCTATATTCAACCTTAAAAATCTCTCTCCACCTTTTCCATATACACTTCCTGCCGACAGATAAAGTCCTGTCTTCTTTCTTATATCTGCCGCAAGCCTTCTGCTGTCTTTCGTAAGTTTTGAGCAGTCTATCCATAAAAGATATGTTGCATCACTCTTAACCACATTTATATCCGGTATGTTAGCTTTCACATAATCATACACGATTTGTTTATTATTACTTATATACTGCCTTAATTCATCAAGCCATTCTGCACCATTCTTATAAGCTGCTATTGCAGCTGATATTGCAAATGTGTTCGGTTCAGCAACCTCATCTGTGTTAAGTGCACGCCATACCTTATGTCTTAAGTTCTTCTGTGGAACAACAACTGCTGCTGTCTGGATACCTGCCATATTAAAAGTCTTTGTTGGTGCTATGCATGTAATACTTATATCTCTGCATATATCAGACACAGATGCAAATGGAATATATTCCTTGTCCGGGTCAGTTATGTCGCAATGTATCTCATCTGAAACGACTGTTACATAATATTTCTTACATAGCTCACCTATTCTTTGCAGTGTTTCCCTGTCCCATATTTTTCCTGATGGATTCTGGGGATTGCACAATATCATAAGCGATGTCTGTGGGTCTGACAGCTTACTTTCAAGATCTGTCCAGTTTATGCTGTATTCTCCATCTTTGTATACAAGCGGACTTTCAAGTACACGTCTGCCGTTATTTACTATCGAATTAAAGAAAATGTTATAAACAGGTGTCTGTATAAGCACATTTTCATTAGGTGTTGTGAGCTTTCTTACCACACTCGATATAGCAGGAATAACACCTGTTGTAAATACAAGCCAGTCTGTGTCTATATCCCAGTTATGTCTGTTTTTCCACCATTCCTTGTAAGACTGCCCCCACTCATCCGGTACTATGGAATATCCGTATATTCCATGCTGTGCCCTTTCTATAATAGCTTCTGTAATAGCCGGCGCTGTCTTAAAGTCCATATCGGCAACCCACATAGGAAGTTCATTTTCACGCACATCCCACTTAAGTGACCCTGTGTTTCTTCTGTCAACTACTGTATCAAAATCGTACTTCAACTTATTTTACCCTCCTCATTTTACAACACTTTAAATATATTATATATAGTAAATATATTATAAAATTCAGGTCACCCCTACCTATAAGCAAGCTCATGTGAGTTTAGACCTTTTTACCATGGTATCTACTTATTCTGCCATCTTACCTCACCAGTAGTTATAATAGGATATCTTATAAGCTGTGAAGCATCCAGATTTTCTTTTCGCATATCTACTGCTGTTATCTGGTGATTATCATAGGTTGTGTAATAATATATTCCTTTGGTCGCATTACAACACGATGTATATATAGTTATCTCAAACTTTCCATCTGCCACCTCGCAGCAGCCTCTCTGCTGGTCTACTGAACCAAGTATATGGAAGAACTGGCTTACACTCTCCATCTCGTCACTTCCAGATACTGCATTAAGCTTTGTAAATGCCACTTTAACAAATCGTGACTGGCTTGAAAGATCACCTGGTATTCCCATTCCACCCATACCTCTGCTATATGCATTAAGCTTAAGCACTTCTGCAAATGTGCTTTCTGGCTGTTTTCTTGATACTCCGGCATAGTTATTAAGCTCAAACATCTGCATAGGGAATGGTGGATTGTTTGTAAGCACTCCGACAGGATTATCATATACATGCAGTCCATCCTTCATAGATTCTACAACTATGCAATCATCCTTATCTGCTATAATCCAGTGGAGCTGTGCTGCTGGGAGCTGTTCGCTGAAAGGTGTTCCCGTAAGCCTCATCTGCGAGAGCTTTGTCCTTGCCTCAATAACTGATGAGCACTGGCTTAGTATCCATGGTATGAATTCAAACTGTGCAACCTGTATGGCATCTGACTCATCATCTAATATAACTTCCTCATAAGCTGCATTTCCAACAAAGTTAAGTCCTGCCATACCTACACCCTTTTCGTTGACAGCATCATAATAAAGAGGATATCCACCTGCCACGAAAGCCATTCCTATAATCGCATAGTGTGACTTTAACTGTCCTGCATGTCTGAACTTAAATTCATAGTTTCTTGGAGTTATAGTTATCTCCTCACCATAAGAAAACTCATAATCAAGAGTTCTTCCCATATAAAAATCTTTGGTTTTATAAGTTGCTGCTGTACACATAAAAACACCTCATTTCTTTCTTATTTTTTGCTCATTTAATTTTAAACAATGAATAATTTTGTCCGTTATTTTATTATTGTATCATTTTATCAGCATGTTTTATATTAATTTTCCATTAATTATGACATTTATCATAGCTTTTGTGATAGCATTTATTTACACCTTGACAAATAATGACGATAATCTAAAATGTTTGTGTACTAAAATAATTAAGAAGGATTAATTGTTATGAACTTTCCTAATGATGAAGAATATATAATAAGGCCTCTTACAACAGATGATGCCGAACAATATAATGCACTTTTAAGATATGCCTTTCAGGTAACAGAAGCTGAGCTTGCCGAAACTGGCTGGAAAGATGATGAGATAAAGCAGTCTAAGTTCCCAGTTCTTCAAAGAGCTGACGTTCTTGGATGCTTTGATAAGAATGAGCTTATCGCTCAGTTTGCCGTATATCCACTTGATATGAACATATATGGCATACGTTATAATGTAGGCTTTGTAACAAGCGTATGCACATATCCTGAATACACTGGTCACGGAATTATGAAAAAACTTATGATACAGTGTCTTACACGTATGCGTGAGGGACACAAGTCATTTGCACTGCTATATCCTTATTCAATACCACTCTACCGCAATCTTGGCTGGGAAATCATATCTAACAAAATGACATACACTATTAAAGACCGACAGATTCCAGAAAAGTTACACGAACCTGGATATGTACGAAGAGTATCATGGGATGATGAGGAATTTCACAAGCTTCATTCCAAATTCGCCGAAAAAACCCATGGCTGCCTGTACCGCAACAACCTTGCATGGGAAGAATACTGGCGCTGGGATGAGGACGACACTATGGTTGCTATATATTATTCAAGGGATGATGTTCCTTATGGATATATGGTGTATATGATAAGCTCCGACATTATGCACGTTAAGGAAATGATATATCTAAACCGTGAAGCCCAGCTTGGTCTGTGGGAATATATACATGCCCACGATTCTATGATTGATGAAGTACGTGGTAACAACTATTACAGCGAACCGATAGCCTTTGAGCTTGATGACAGTGATATAAAGGAAACTATCAGACCTTATGCTATGGGAAGAATTATCGATATCAAGCAGTTTTTTGGAAAATATGCCATCGACCCTGATGAACCTGCATGTGTCTTTGCTTTCGATATCGAAGATGAGCTTCTTTCCTGGAATAACGGAAGATTCATTGTCATGTTCAAGGACGGGCACTGTAGTATAACAAGCGGTACTCCAGACTATACTATGAAAATGTCAATAGCTACCCTGACAACTATGCTACTTGGCTATAAAAGTGCTGAAAAGCTTTACAGTATGGAACGGATTGAAACTACGAAAGAGGCTGTGGAAAAGCTTGATGACATACTTTATCATGCTATTCCTTATGTTTCTGATTATATCTAAATTGTTTTTTGTGTTTATGAAAACGACAAACAATTTTAAAATTTTATAAGCAACAGGCATAGGCCAGACTATAAGCCCAATTCTACGCCACATTTTTAACCCACTCTTCCACCTCCCTTGCAAGCCTCTTATGACCTTCCTCGCTAAGATGCTCTCTGTCAGCAGTGCTTGGGGAGGCAACCTCTGAAGCTGCTATAAACCCAACATTTTCCTGTGCTGCAATCTTTTTGTATACATCTGTAAGCTCTTTTGACAGGCTCACTGAAGCACTAGAGAATTCAGGGTCATAGTCTGACTCCCAAACGCCCTCACCAAGATGTATAGGCGATATTACAAGTATTTTACTATCTGGTATGTAGTTCTTTACCTGTCCGATAAGTCTTTTTACGCCCTGACCAATAAATTCTGCTGATGCATTGTAAACAGTCTTGCAGTCGTTAGTTCCAAGCATAATTATCACTATATCAACTGGATTGTGGGTTTCCAATATAGTTGGCAGTATCTTTACACCATTTCGTCCATCTCTTAACGGGTCGTCAAATACGGTTGTCCTGCCACACAAGCCTTCCTCTATAACACGATATCCACCTTCCTTTTTATCATTCAGACTTTCATTAAGAAGGCTTGTCCACCTTACGCCCCACTCATATCTTTTATTAGTCTTAGGGATAAGTCCCCATGTATTAGAATCTCCAAAGCATAATATCTGTTTCATATATTCCACCACTTTCTCTTTCTTTTAATGTATTCCTATATTTCTTGTATGTTTATGTGGTTATTATATAATAAAGCATTACATATGCATAATCCTAATAAAATATATGTAGTCATAGTTTTTTCCTATAATCAAATCAATACTCTGGCATCGATAATGTATCCTTAGTTACAATACACTCTGGGTCTGGTGCAATCACTTGTCTTACAACATTAAACATCCCTTTAGCATCACACAAAAGACTGTCGGCATCGCCAAACTTTACCTTTTTAACAACTCCACTGTCAAGGAATATCTGGTTCAGCTTGACGAAATCCTCAGATATATGAGGCTGCTGTGCATTGTAATGCTTTCTTACATATACCTTCCTGCATAACTTGTTATTATTATCGTATCCCACATTACTATCAATACATTTTTTCCAGCCGTCAGCCCTGTTATAGTGCGGAAGCTTCTTATTCTTATTCTTATTATCTTCATCTTCCTTAAGAAGTTCTATAACAAGCTCCATAGGCATATCCGACAGTCTGTTAGGCACATTCAACACCTCTTCAACACTATGTATATAGGTGTTTCTTTCGTGACCAACACCTACAAGCAGCACTTTGCCGCCTGCATCCTTAAGTCTGTCATAACAGCCACCAGGAGTACATGGTGTATTATTATATTCCTCACCTGCCAGATATTCTGCAGCATTTTTCCCATAACCTGCCATACTGTGGGTTGGATGAAGCGAACGTATAACCCCATCCCTTTTCATAAACATATTCGTAAGAAGTCCTACACATGATGGAGTTGTCTGTGGATTATATACCGGATTATCCGCATTTACAGTCTTCCATGTATGTGTTGGCAGAAGTAAAAGTCCATCCTTAAAATATTCCATCCACGCATCAAGCACAGTATCTGCACCACCATCAACCTCACCTATAGACTTCATTGATGAATGTATAAGTATAGTTTCATCACCTTTAAGTCCCATAGACTCAAGCTGATCTTGTAACTGTTGTTTATTATAATTACCTATTTTGCTATTCATATTTTATCAATCATTCCTCTTTCTTTGTTTTATTTTGTTCTGTTATTTCCGTTATATCAAAGGTGAATACAACAATGTGTTTATATATCTTACTTCCTTATTTTCCTTCTTACAAACACAAGACATATTGCCTGCATAACTATCGTCAATCCCCATGAAACTGGATATGACATAAACAAAACATACAATGACCTGTGCTCAGGGAATACTCCATATATCCACACAAGCCTTGTTCCAACTGTTCCGATTATAGAAAGTAGCATAGGAACTGCTGAATATCCAACTCCTCTCATAGAACCCGGAATCATATCCATAAGACCACACAAAAAATATGGAATGGTTGATATGGAAAGAATCTCCATACCACATTGTATTACATCTTCCTGCTTAGTATATATTCCTAGTATCTGATGCCCTAAAAGATATGAGCCACCACCTATAACTACAGATACTATTATTGACAATATTGCACAATCAACAAGCACCTTATCCATTCTTTTAAACTTGCGCACACCATAATTCTGGCTTGTAAAACTCATACATGCCTGTGTAACTGAATTAACTGATACATATAAAAATCCAAGTATATTGTTGGCTGCCGTGTAACCAGCCATAGCTATTTCTCCAAATGAATTAACAGATGACTGTAACAAAACATTTGAAAAGTTAATAACTGTACTCTGGATACCTGCGGGAAGTCCCACCTTAAGTATCTGGATAAGATAATACTTCTTTATTCTAAGCTTTGATATGTATAACTTATATATAGCATCTGTCTTGCACAGACACCTTATAACGAGTACACACGAAATAAACTGCGATGTTATGGTGCCTATGGCTACACCAGCTACACCCATTTTAAATATAATTACAAGGATGAGATCTAATACTGCATTCGCTGTACCAGCAGCTATTAAGTACATAAGCGGTCTCTTGGTATCACCAACCGCCCTTAATATTGCTGCACCATAATTATATAACATAAAAAATGGCATGCCCAAAAAATATATCCTGAGATATAATGCTGCCTGCCCGATAATATCATCCGGCGTTGCAATAAGCACAAGAGATTCTCTTGCACATAATATTCCTATAATACTCATGGCAATACCGCTTATTAAAGCAAGTAATATAGCTGTATGTACTGTTTCAGACATTTCCTTTGTCTTTCCTGAAGCATAGAACCGTGCGGCAAGTACATTAGCTCCAAGCGATACACCTATAAAAAGATTAGTGAATGTACATATAAGCGCTGTCGTCGAACCAACTGCTGCTAACGCCTGACTTCCTGTAAAACGTCCTACAACTATTATATCAACAGCATTAAACATAAGCTGAAGCATTCCTGATATCATAAGTGGCAGTGCAAATGATATGAGTTTATCCATTATTGTGCCGTTGCACATGTCTATTTCATACTTATTATTTTTCATATTTATCTCCATTCATGTATCCGAAAAACATATTTTATATTTTCATTACACACATCACAATATTCGTTATCCATATAAAAGGGAAAGAAACAACTGCCAGATTACAGTTTTTCCTTCCCCCATTACATTCATATGCTCAATAAAAATATTATCAATAATAATATCATAATAATAATATTATTATTTATTTTAACAATATTTCTTTCCATTCACTACAATATCTGATATTGTTTCAGGACGTCCCTGCAAAGGCTCTATCTTAATAAATTCCTTACAACCCAGACATGTTATGTTTTCCATATTCATATTCTTAAAATATGGAATATCTTCTTCATTGTCCATAGCAATAGTCTCATTACGGTTAAGAAGATTAAGAACATAAGACATTGTAAGTATTACTCCCTCACCCTTAATATTTATCATATTAATATTACGGATTGTTATATTCTCAACTACTCCACCTCGTCCTAATGCACTCTTCATCCTTACACCAACATCAGTACCTGTAAATGTACAGTTCTCAACAAGTATATCTCTAACGTCTCTTGACATTTCGCTTCCTATTACAAAGCCACCATGTCCTTCATTTACAAGACAGTCATGAACATATATATTGCTGCATGGACCCTCTATAGTTCTTGCAACTGCATTCTTTCCTGATTTTATGCATATTGCATCATCGCCTGTTTCAAACACACTATGATGTATATGTACATCTGTACATGATTCAACATCTATTCCATCACCATTCTGTGCATAGTATGGATTACGCACATTTACATGATCTACTGTAAGACTCCTACAGAAAAATGGATGAATATTCCATGCTGGTGAATTCATAAATGTAACTCCCTGTAAAAGAATATTCCTGCAATATCTTAAGCTTATCATAACAGGTCTGTAAAAATCATAATATTCAGAAGCCTCATCTATAATATCCTGTGTATCACCCTGGATATTCTTCTCGTTTCCAACAAGGCTTGACTTTGATGGCATCCATACTTCTGTTTCTTTCGTTGCAAACACATTATCACTCTTCTTAAGAAGTGCTTCCCACTGCTTGTCTGTTACCTTGAATCTCTTGACTGGACGCCACTCATCTCCACTTCCGTCTATGATTCCTTCACCTGTTATAGCTATATTTTCTGCATTCTCAGCTGTAACTGGTGAGACAGCACGTATACACTGCTGACCTTCATAATTAGTTATTATTAAAGGATAGTCTTCCTTTGACTTTATAAACTTAAGCATAGCCTGGCCCTCAAGGTGAAGATTGATTCCAGACAATATTCTTATAGGCGCACATGCCCATATTCCAGCTGGTACTATTACAGTACCACCACCATTTTCAGATAAGCTTCTTATTGCATTATTAATAATAACTGCATTATCATGTCCTGTTTTAACATCAAGCTTTCCACTTACTGCACCAAGCTCATCTATTGATACCTTAACCTCGTTAAACTTTGGAATAACTACATTATAATCTTCTCTATACACAATAATCCTCCATTTCCAATGCCTTAAAATTTTAATTTGATACATTCTGGTACTTGAATTAAATCACAGACCTATGATATAATATCCGGGCTTATGGGTAATTGGTACTAATATATAGTACTAAAGTGGTATTCCAACCCATCAATCAAAAATATTATCAGAAAGGATAACATCTAATTATGCAGAATATTTTTTCAAATAAAAAGCATTGCTTCGCTAATAAGTTTAATATAATTACAAATTCGTCTGCTGTCAATATAAGTATATGTTTTATCCTTACTGTTTTTTTATTCTTAGGTATAGCCATATATTGCAATACAAGGATAAGTTGATTATGCCTTAACAACGAATCAACCAATACCATAACCAATAATTATAATATAAGTTTGATATATTTATATCTTTTATGATAATATCATTCTTTCTTATATACTCATTGCAGACCTTAATAATCTTAAGCATATCAACGATACAAGCCTTGATATCATCAACAGATGTCTTAAAACATTTCATCAGGCTGTTAATGATATTGCAGCTACAACTGACTATCCATATTCTGTTGCAACCGGATATGGTGCTATAGACGAAAGTGGTATTGATAACTGCTTTAAAGCTGTAGATTCCATCATGTATAAGAATAAAATCAAAAGCAAAAAAAGCAGAGACAGCCAGACTCTATCAGATGGATGAAAGGTTCTTATGTAACTCTTTCATCCCATCTATCTCATCACACAGCTCTCTGCTCTTACAGGCTGAACAATCCATAACAAGTCCGTTAAACATATGATTAAGCGAATCTGTAATCTGTTCAATTCTATGTGCCTTATCATATAAAAGCTCATAATCCGCTGTTTTACTTGTCAGAAAGTATATCTGCACTGCTTCAACTTCCTTACGTTTCCTATATGCATTTATCATCTCAGAGCCTATATGTGAAAATGTCATGCCATCTGCTATTGCCTGTTTTGACACTCTTACTGGTTCTCTTTCCTTTACTGATGATATTCTCATCATATATCCTTTAGGAAAATTATGATATCTCACATAGTCAACAGCACGCAGGGCAGCATGCAGGGCTTCTGCATTTTTTTCCTGTATATCCTTAATATATGACTCATTCAGCCGTATAAAAGTGAATCTTGCATATGATATATCTTCCTTTATATCCTGAAGATCTTCTCCCATAAGATATACTCCGTCATCACTAACACATTCACATGACGTAGTAAAGGCTATTGAACTAATGGCTTTATTCATACCTCCACCAAGCTCATATGCCATATCACGTTTTAGAACCAGACTTTCCTGTGCTGTAACCTCCCATGATTTATCTGACGGAAGCTTTTTAATATTTCCATAAGCATCAGAATTAAAGCACTTCTTTAACTCTGATATATCTTTATCATAAATACTTAGAACCTGCATATTACATTCAGCCTTTCTTATGCAGCATCATCCCTGCTGCTTTTCCTTTTGCTTTTCTTTATGCTTTTTTCTTCTGTTTCCCGACCAGTTATAATAAGCTGTAAGCGGTTTTATAAGACATGCGGCAAACTTCATATCAAGATTAAAGAAATATATGATCAACGTGAGTACAAATAATATAATCAGAACTATGGCTGTTATTACTGCTATTTTTAATATTATCACTGCTTAACTCTTCCCTTCTGTCTTGCATACTCTGCTGCACCAAGTGCACCCATAAGCTGTGGATCCACTGGCAGCTCTACAACCTTTACCTTTAGTACCTTCTCGATTGCCTGTTTTAAACCTTCGTTCTTTGCACAACCACCTGTAAGTGTGACTGAATCTATTACTCCGGCTTTTTTTGCCATAACAAAGCATCTTTTAGCAACTGAAAGCTCTATACCTGCCGCTATTTCATCCATAGGCTTTCCCTCACCTACAAGCGATATCACTTCACTCTCTGCAAACACTGCACACTGTGCTGTTATTGGAATAACATTTTTAGCTGATAGTGAAAGCTTTGAAAAGTCATCAAGGCTCATCTCAAATGCTCTTGCCATAGACTCAAAGAAGCGTCCTGTTCCTGCTGCACATTTATCATTCATGGCAAAGTTAAGGACTGTTCCATCAGTATCTATCGCTATACCCTTAACATCCTGTCCACCTATATCTATGATAGCTTTAACAGAAGGGTCTGTCACATGGACTCCCATGGCATGACAGCTTATCTCTGATATATTCTCATCGGCAAATGGTACCTTATTACGTCCATAACCTGTTCCAATAAGATATGAAAGCTCCTCTGCACTATTTAATCCATCCACCTGACTTATCGCTGTATCAAGTGCATCTTTGGCACTCAATACAGGATTAATTCTGCTTCTTTTTGTAACATCTGCTACTATTTTTCCATCTTCATTTAATATTACACACTTAGTATATGTACTTCCGGCATCACAGCCACCATAAAACTTACTCATATGTCCTCCATACTCTGCATATGCTTACCTGCTGCGCAATCCACGCAGCTTCCTACCAGTTCTGCTTATCATCGAAATCTTCAAGTGTAGGGTCTAGCGGTTCTTCTCTAAACACTGTTCTCATATATCTGTTTATCTCTGTTCTCATATCACGCCTGCTTCCATCCTCTGGACACATAAGATTATGAGTTACCCATATAAGATGTACGCCATGCTTTCTTGCCTCTTCTTCAAAAAGTCCATGATATCCTGACATAGACTTACATCCCATATGTACATACATAATAACTATATCTATACGAAATATTTCACAGAATCTCCAGAGTGCCTCAACGCCTGTTTCATATCCACCGTTAGAACGGTTTCTCATAATCATATTCTCATATAAATATGCCAGGTCCAGCATAGCCTGATGCTTATCTTTTGTATTAACCTTTTCTGTTGATACCATACTAAGCATATCTGTTATTGTCACAACTCCCCAACAGTTAAGAAGCCATATAGGAAGCGCTGTATAATATGCTGCCTGAACGCCCCATGTCATAGCACGGTGACGATATTCCTTAGCAGCAGGCAGCTTCTTTTCATAACCTTCCATCGCCATACGTGTAAGCTTCTTATCCATATCAAGAAATGCCTGGTTTCTTCCACCAGCAGCCTGATAAACGCCATACCTGTAAAGTGCAAGTGTAACTCCCATAACCTGTGGATAATCTGTCTTTGATATTTCCATCCACTCAAGGAACTCGTCAGTTTCTGCGTTAAACCTTTCCATGCTTTTAAAAAATGCATCCCAGTCAAACTTCTCACCTGTCTGTTCCTCTATAAAATGTATGGCATTAAGCACCTCTTCTGCTGCATACTCCTGAACACTTTCCTGTCTGTGCCTTATAGGAACTGCAAGCTGAAATGTCGGTATCTTAAAAGATCTTGCCTCTATACCATTACCCATAAGACTTCCATCACATGTTGTGTTACATTGCACTGCACAACAGCCAATAAGAGGGAAATCATCTGCAAGCGCAACACCAAGCTCAGCTGCTGGCATAGGACATACATCTGATGGCACACCATACTCATGTGTCACATCAACATAATAGCTTACACCTGTCTGCGACATCATTGAACTTGTATACACCGCTGGAACCTCTACTGACAGCCATACAAGATTCGGAAAGCCTCCCATAAGGGTACTCATCATATTCTCATCAAATAGCACGATTTTTTTATTAAATTCTTTATCGTTTCCTATGGCTGGATCTGCCTTAAATATCTGTCCTAACATACCACATATATCTGTTACTATGAGTCCAAGGGCATTGTGCGCCATCCGAAGCTGCAGATCTCTCATACCCTCTGTATGCCTGTCCATAAAATCAGGAAGTGCCAGATAATTCATCATCCAGCGGTATCTGAAAAATCCTTTCATATTATTGGGCTTTATTATAAATGTTATTAATGTTTTCCAATATCCAAGCCATCTTGTGTAATCATACCAGGTATCCTTAAGTCCACGCCATTCACGTCTTTTCTTAGGCTTCTTACCTGTGTAAAACTTTCCAAGTGGCTCGCTTCCAAGCTTACTTGACATATATTATTCTCCATCCTGTTTTGTATATCTATTTTTATACGGATTGTTCCGTGCTCTTATTGATTTTCTTTATCTCAAGACTTTCAACAAATGCCTGTATTCTTGTTCTTATCTGTCCTGAAGAACCTACTACATATGGCCTGTCTATAGAAAGAACCGGATACCCGTACTCTTCCCTCATAACATGAAATGCTGATGCTCTCTCATAGCCCCAGTAATCACAGAACTTTATCTGTTCATATATAAGACCCTCTGCCTTATATTCTTTAGCTATATAATCAACATACTCCTCACGTTCCCTTATTTTCTCTGTGTTCATATATCTTGGGCATTTGCCCCACTGCATATACTGTCTGCATATCTGATATAGAACATCCTCTTCATCATTAAGAATAATCTCACTTCTTCCTGGAAGTGAACCAAAACAGAAACGGTCAGCAACAACAAGTGCACCTGCTTCTTCTGCAAGCTTTATAAGTTCTGGATTATCTATCTCAGAACCTATAAGTGCTACTCTTGCCCTGTAGTTTTTCTTAATATCCGGCTGTCTTACCTTTAACTCTTTAGCTGTATCCCTTAACTTATCTATAAGGTACTCCTTAGGACAGCAATATGTCGCCAGACATAGCACAGCGAACTCATAGCCTGTTATTCTTGGATTATCCTCTTTCCTGTAATCTCCAATCTCTGTTATAAGCCTGCTTATCTCATTCTGTTCATCTACAGCCTTCCTCAATGCTTCATCTGATATATCTATTCCATATGTATTGTGAAGTGGCTCAAGAACATGCAGCCTCATCTGCTTTACATAATGTTTTAGTGCTGACTCATCTGACTTCATAGGAACATCTGAATATTCCACAAAAAACTTTTCCTTAGTACACAGCTTCTGTCTCTCTATATTTTCAACACACCTGTTCATCTGTGCACATGCATCAGGTGCTATTATACAATCAAGAAAGTTATATCCACCTTCTATGGCACGTTCAAGTATTGCCCTGCACCCCTCACATAGCATGCTGCTCATATAATATGTGCCCATCTCTATAGAACCTGTCCTTGGTGCACGCAATCTCACTGAAAAGCATCCTGGAAGATTAAGCAGTGGTTCAGGAATCTGAAAGCATACAGCTCCAATGGCTATATTCCCCTTTTCCTGTGCTTTTCTTACAAGATCATTATTCACCTCTTCAAGAAGCTTTTCAAAATAATATAAATGTTGTAAATCTTTCAAGTTGTTATCCTTTCTTTAACGAATCAGTTTTTCACCTTCGACCTTTTGACCATTATATTATGATGTACACGAATTACTACATTGCTTTACAATTTCCGCAATCCTATAATATCCCGATATTAGCAAGAGCCTCTCTTGCTCCTTTAACTATCTTTGTATCATCAGAAAGTTTTAATACATTTTCACCTAAAACATCTGCTCTTGCAAGCTCCTCATCACTCTCTATAGCCGCAAGAAGCTGCATATCACCTATATCCATAAGCTCTGTTACCTTGCTGTTAGGAAGTCTGTTTGCAATAACTCCTATCTTATCATACATAACAAGCTCATCAGCTACGCCTTTAATAGTCTTAACTACCTGACAACCCTTCTTACTTGCATCCGTTACAAGCAGAAGATGTGTCACCTTCTCCATAACTCTTCTGTTTATCTGCTCAATACCTGCTTCGCCATCTATGACAACATAGTCAAACTGGTCTGAAAGCATAGTGATAACTTCTTTAAGATATGAGTTAATCCTGCAATAACAGCCTGCACTTTCAGGTCTTCCTATTGCTATAAATGCATAGCCATCCTGCTCTTTTAATGCATCATATATTTCATATTTAGCTTCTCCTAAAAGTTCTACTGCCGACTTGGTATCACCATCCTCAACATTCTTTATAACTTCTTTTCTTATATCATCTATAGTTTTATCTACGTCTACATTTAATACTGTTGACAGACCGACTGCCGGGTCTGCATCTATTGCCAGTATCTTCTTATCAGGAAAGCTTTCAACAAGAAGCTTCACTATAACTCCTGCAAGTGATGTCTTTCCAACGCCGCCTTTGCCTGCGACTGCTATTATCTTTGTTTTATCTTCCAACTTTATATCCTCCATATCAATATCTGTATGCACTTAATTACAATTTTCCACTATATATCAAGTGTAGTAACAACACCTGGATGCTCACTAACGAACTTATTGATTTCCTCTGTAAACCTGCTTCCATACTTCATAAGCTTATTCTGTCCTACACCAGATACTGATAGCATAGTGTCTGCATCAACCGGCAGCTTTTCACACATATCTATCAACGTCTTGTCATTAAATATAATGTATGGAGGCATGCCTTCTTCTCTCGCTATAACAAGTCTTAATGCCCTTAACCGCTCAAACAGCTCATAACCTGCAGCAGTAAGTGAATCTGTACTCTTCTTTCTTGTCCTTGAAGCTGCATTGCTTCCTTCTGTAGCAGCGTTCGTATTTCCTGAAACAGCCTTTCTGCCTGTCTGTCCTGCCATATTGAGCAGCTCACCAGCATATGTTCTCTTGGCCTTCTTTATGTATACATGAGTATTTTCATTCCTTAAAGGACTTATATCACCCATTCTTAAAACACTGTACTCTCCATCTGTCTGTATAACATATCCAGCATTTATCATCTGGTCAATAAGGAGCCTTAGTTCTGCTTCTTTTCTATCAGACAACTTTCCATAAGACTTATAGCTTAACGCACCAACTTCCTTAAGCCTTGCACGCTTGGCGCCAAGCAGTGTTCCAAGCACGATACTCAATCCGAATCTTCCATGTGTTTCTGCCAGACAGTTAATAACCCACTTTGCATCCGCAGTCATATCTATCTGTTCATATTCGTTGTTGCAGTTACCACAATTACCACATGGCTCTCCTGTTTTTTCACCAAAATAGGAAAGAATATAGTTACGAAGACATTCCGTCGTCTTACAATACATTTCCATAGTATGAAGCCTGTGTAAGTCGCGCTCTTTTATTACGCTTCTATCCTCTTCTTCCACACCATCAAATTCCTTACTGTCAAGAAGAAACTTGTCTATAATCACATCCTGTGCTGAAAACAACATTATACACTGTGATTCACCACCATCTCTTCCTGCTCGTCCTGCCTCCTGATAGTAGTTTTCCATGCTCTGCGGCATATTGTAATGAATAACATATCTCACATTGGACTTATCTATTCCCATTCCAAATGCATTGGTCGCTATAACGACCTGAACCCGGTCATATATAAAGTCGTCCTGATTCTGCTTTCTTGTTTCATTATCAAGTCCTGCATGATACTTTGTGACACTTATCCCCAATGAACCAAGCTCATCATATAGCTTGTCCACATTTTTTCTTGTAGCGCAGTAGATAATTCCACTCTCATCCATATGCTCTTTTATATATCCGGCTATGTACGCATCTTTTTTCTTTCCAGACAGATGCTCTACACTATAGTATAAGTTTTTCCTGTCAAAACCAGTAACAACAACCCTTGGATCTTTTAACTTTAATATGCACTCTATATCTGTCTTTACTTCACTTGTCGCCGTTGCCGTAAATGCACTCACAACGGGTCTTTCTGACAGGCTGTCTATAAAATCAACTATCTTTAAGTAGCTTGGTCTGAAATCCTGTCCCCACTGTGATATACAATGTGCTTCATCAATAGTCACCATAGATATATCTGCTTTTTTTGCAAATGTTATAAAACTCATGGTTTCAAGTCTTTCTGGTGCCACATAGATTATCTTGTACTTTCCATTTGCTGCATAATCAAGTGCTTTATACATCTGTGATTCTGACAGGGTTGAATTAATATAAGCTGCATTTATCCCTGCTTCATTAAGTGACTTGACCTGATCCTGCATAAGTGATATAAGCGGAGATATAACTATGGTTATACCCGGTAACAGTAATGCAGGAACCTGATAACACACTGACTTTCCTGCTCCGGTCGGCATAATCGCAAGTGCATCATGTCCCTGCAATATGGCCTCTATTATATCTGACTGTCCTTTTCTGAAGCTGTCATATCCAAAATACTGCTTCAATACCTGACTGGCATCCATATTATATCTCCATTTCTATTTTCATATTTAGTATTAAGTGTAACACAATTCTGCCATTTTGAAAATTACTCATAAGAAGCTTTATCATTCAAAAAACATCTTCGCTACAGCTATAAGCAGACTTCCGTTACCTGGAAGATATAGTGGCAGATCCTTTCGTGAATTCTGCCTGTTATTTCCACTTACTACATATTCATTTTTAGGCGACTCTATAAGGAGCTGTGAAAGTGCCTCCCTCTTAAGACCAAGCTTGTCTGCTGCCATAGCTATAACTGCAAAATCCCAGCCCCAAAGTGTAGAATAATCCCATACTTCCATTACCTTATCGAGAGTTGCCCTATATATATTCATATCAACAATATCTTTAGCACCATAACCATCTAACATACCATATACCTGCAGCATAAGCGGATGATCAATAGCCTTGTTAACATATGTATCCGGACAATTCTCTTGTGATATGTATAAGCCATCATAAACCGGAAGCGGTGCTATTCTGTCTGCTATATTGTTCCATTTCTCTGAAAATGTTACATATCCCAGCTTATCAGCCCACTCTGCCGCTATCTTTAAACCGTATCTAAAGTATGCAAGCTCAAACACAGGATTTCTTGTATCCTCTGGAAGATGTCTTTCCTGTACTGGTATAACAGGTGCTTCTATGTTAAATGTATCTGAGGCAATATCATATACAAGATAATCTTCCATGAATTCGGCAGTCTCTTGCACCAGAATCCAGTACTTATGCATATATCTGTCTGTTTTTTTCTTAAAATGCACGTCGTTATTATAACAATCCAGCACCATCTGCAGCATATTTATTATATGAGCCTGCTGCCATATAAGCAGTGGTGCAATCTTTGACGGACAATCCTTTCCTGTGTATGATACCATCTTCGTCCATCTTGCACCCCTATAACCATTTCTTGCTGCATTTTTTTTAGCTTCTGGAAGTATGCTTATATACCAGTCAAAGCTTTTTTCAAGAAGCTCTGGATGTCCCCACAAAGCAGCCCACGCCATATGCCAGTAATGCATCTCAAGATGTGCTTTTCCATACCAGCTGTTACATGTAAGACCAGTTTCCGCTGGTGGTATATAACCACTGTCATTAACTATAAGAAGATACTGTGATAATATAACTCTTCTCATAAGCTCATCATTTTCATGGTAGAGAAACTTTCCGCTGCTCCAGTAATTATGCCAGAATGTATATACATTTTCTTTTATTGCTGCAAATGTATCTGCAGCACACTCATTATCTGCATTATCCTTGTTATTATCTACACACATATTACTTTGGACATTATTATATATACTGGCATATATTCCATCTTCATCCTCAAACCCAACGCATAGATAAAGAACATTGTCACTATCTGCCTTATTTATACGATATCTGTGTTTGTCTGCCTTTTCCAGAACTCCATTAGTTTTTATGTGAACTGAATAATGTGTGTTGTCAATCTGTCTTTTTATTTGATATATATTATTAACTTTTTTACTGCTTATGGTTTTATTTAATATCTCTGCATTACTATTATCAATAATTTCATCATAATGAATTTTATCATCCAACCAGTCAGAACCCGTTATATCGCATGAAGCATACGGAAAATGTGTATCCACACAAAGCCCTTTCTTCAAGAGTTCAGACTCCACCCTAAAAGCAACAGTATCTGACTTATTATCACATACTGTTTCAACGCTTACCTTATACTCATGCGAAGCATAGCTTACTATAAAATCACTTTTTAACACGCCTGTTGTTATATCAAGAGTCTGGTTTATATCTGATAACATATCAGAAGTCAGATATGTACCATCAACTGACAATGCAATCCTTGCAAGATTAAACTTGTGAGGATTCATTCGTACCCAGTCATAAGCTGCCTCATTTCCTTCATATTTCACACGTGAATATGACACCTTTCTCCCAAGAAAATCATATTCAGTCATACACACATCATCCATAGTATAGCGATGTCCAGGATAAGTGTGCCACGCCCACTCTGCCATAGTACACAAAGGAGTTTCGATGCTATACTCCTCATAAAGTGTCTGCATTCCTGTAACATCTGCCGTAAAACAAAACCTGCCATTACCAACTGTCAGTGGTGACTTTGCATCTACATTATTTAAATGTGGGTTATATTTTCTTACTACATCTAGTCTATTAATCACATCACCATTATTCATATTTTTATTATTACTTTTATCTATGTCTTTACCCATATTTTCATTTACACTCTTATTTACACTCATATTTATACTTTTGTTCATATTCATATTCCCCACATTTGATATTAGAATTTTATTTCTCAGCTATCTTAACAAATAATTAGATATGTTATGTACATATATAAAATTATACCACTATTTCATAGACAAAAGATGCTGAAAGTATCTCTTATTAATCACAAATAACTGAAAAAGAGTTTGTATATAATAGTTTCCCATTAATACAAACTCTTTTTAAACAACGCCTATGGATTAATAAGTTTCTTTACTATCCTCTGAAAGTTCAGACTTACATCATTTTATTTTTTTATTAAGCCTCTTTTTTTAGACTCTCTTACTGCGTATACACTTATACCTGCTAATCCGCCAGATACTGCAAGTACAGCTGCTAATAAGCCAACTGGTGCCTTATCACCTGTCTTTGTATTGTTATCTGATACTTCTGCATTTCCTGATTCTGATGGAGTCTGTGGTGTATCCTTATTCTGTGAATTATCTGCATTATTTCCATTATCTGAACCACCATTATTATCAGGTGAATCTGCTGGATCCTTAGGTATTTCAGGGAAACCATTAGCAAGATAACTCTTCCACTCATCATATCCTGTTGCAATAAGCTCATCTGCAAGATTATTATCATAGTAAGAAACTGTTGTTCTTGTTGAATAAAGAATCAAATCCTTATTATTAATCTTATTATTTCCAACACTGTTACCATCAAGATTGTAAAGCTCATATACATTTACATACTTCTGGTCTGCTCTTGTTGGATCCACATCTGAATACAATGGTCTGTAAGAATCATTGGCTTTATCATATACATAATTAGAAGCCCATGTTCCGCTGCCATCAACAAGATATACATCAAAGCCATTATTCATAGATGTATCTTTTACAACTTCCTGCTCTTTATCAGCTATTTTAACATCCTTAAGCCAGCTGTATGCACTTTCAACAGCATCCTTAATATCCTGTGAAGGATTATGTATAGTCATAAGATAGTCGATAACATCCTTTGTTGTATAAGAACTGACAGACTCTCTTTCATATGTATGTCCCATAGTTACATTTCCAGACTTGTCATACTGTGTTGCCCAGCCAGACTTTTTATTATTGTTGCTGATCTGCGATTTTACAATAAAATCATTTCCTTTTTCTACTGCTGACTTTATTTCATCAACATTCATCGCTTTCCTTGCAAACACATAATCCTGATTGTTAAGTATTGCAATATCACTAAGAAGTGTAAGTACCTCAGTCATAGCCTTGTTACCCACTTCTATATTAGCATTAAAGCCACTTCCACTACCTGGATTCATACTCCATCCACCATTATCACGCTGTGTTGTAAGAAGGTACTTAATACCTTTTACAAATGCATCCTGATACTTTGAATCTTCTGGCTTATTAGCTGTTATATACTTTGCAAGATACTTTAATTCTGATGTTGTTGCACCATTGTAAACACTTGAAACATCTTTCATGCTTCCAAGTCCTGTTTCCTTCTGTGACATTTCATAATTATCAGGAAGTACCTGGAATCCACCATCTTCGTTCTGTAATGCTACAATAAGATCTGCTACTGATGTAGTAACATCAATTGTTCCCTCAAGCAATGCATCATAACGCATGCCATATCCTTTTGAAGATGTTTCATATGAAGGAACAGACTCTGTCTTCATAACTGGAACCGCTGCATAAAAGCTGTCTGACATTTTGCCATCCTTGTACATATCTGCACCAAATATATTAAGTACATATGCAACTGGAAGATACACAACATTATAATCTTCTGTTAAAAATGTGTTATAATCTGCATACTTTTCTTTAACATTGACCTTTGCTGGTATCTGCTCATCTGTTAATGCACCTGATGTAACTTTGCCATTAATCTCAACATCTGAAGAACCAATCTTAAGCTTAACTGTTGTGTCATTCATAGTGATAGTTATGTTATCACCATCTTCCTTGTAATCAGCACCTATATAAGCAAACATATTTTTCATAGGTGCCATAAGATTACTTGTTGTCTTAGCATCAGTTGCATTTCCTGTAGCTAATACATTAACATTATTATCAAGCCATACTCTTTCATAATCATCTATTAAAAATACTGGATCATTTGTATTAAACCATACTCTTCTTACAACCATATTAGAAAAATCATAACTTCCTCTTGTTACAGTTGCTGCACTTACTGGTAAAACAGATACAGGTGCTGCCATAACTGTAAGCATTGTAGCAGCCACAATACCTATAGCCGCTTTTTTCATACCTTTTTTTATATCTCGTCTCATATTTATCTCCATTCTTACACTGCTTTACTCTAGGACTATTTATTCACCAAGCGCCTTTTTCCATGTATTATATACCGCTGTAGCATTAACATCTGCCTTAGTTCTTACATATGAATATCCTATTCTTCTTTCACCCATACCATAGTTCATGCTAAGCTGTGCCACTGAATCTCTTCCTGCAAATATTTCATAGAACTTACTGTCTGACATCTTATTTGCCATCTGTGCTTTTGTGAATCCATAATATTCACCTGTTGTATCAAGTCCATAGAAACGTCCAAACTGCTTTGTCGTACTTCCATCCTTTAATATTAATCTATCAGTTCCAAGCTCTCTTGTTCTATCAGCTATATTATATACACCATATCCTGTTATACCGACTGAATTAATCCAGTTCACATAGCTTGTAATAGCCTCCTTTACCTCTGCACTTGGATTGACTATGTTAGCAAGTACCTTTACCATTGTAAGACTTTCATCCGGAGATACAGAAGGAAGCTCAAATGCTCTTCCACCTGCTGGAACAGGATTTTTTTCATCTGGATCATACTGCTGTGCCCAGCCTGTTTTTATTCCATCGATTACCACCTGTGCCCTTATTACAAAATCAAGACCATTATCCCATACTTTCTTTAACGTATCATGTTTTATTCCAAGCTCAAGCACATACGGATTAGTCTGTGCCTTTATTTCATCTCTTGCCCACGCATAGTCCTCACAAAGTTCATTATCAGTAAGCCCTTTATCGTTTGAAAGTGCGTATATTGATTCCATAAGGTCAGGCATGGCATTATCGTTAAATGTTATATTTCTGAAATAGCCAACACCATATGGATAATACTGTGGCCATCCACCATTGTTATTCTGCGAATCGCACATATACTTTGCTGCTTTCCAGAAGCCCTTTTCTATCGCAGAAAGCTGTGTTTCATATCCTGCAAAAAGCTCAGGATTTTCTTTTGAAAGTCTTATAATCCTTGATAAGAACTTCATGTGTCCATGAGTTGCTCCATTATCTACTGTTGAATATCCCTTTGTATATAATCTTGCAAAAGAATCCTCAAGCAGATCATACTCTGTATTTGTCTTAGCCCATCCACCATCTTCATTCTGGTAAACAGGATTTACTACATTAAGTCCAGCTTTTATCATATCAGCAACATTAGCTTTTACCGCTGCTTCGTCAAGCTTAGTAACATCAATTCTTCCTTTCATTTTGCTGTATGTATTAGAATTAGACTCCATTTTCTTTGTTGTATAATCAGACTTCGAGTTAATAACCGGTGAAGCTGCCGCATCAGATGCATAGAATGCAAACGCCATCTCTATTCTGTGCATTGCATCATTCCATATTACATTTCCACCAAGTGCTTCCGCTGTAAACTTAACTGGAAGATAACATGCATAATAATCACTTCCATCAACATTTTTTTCTTCATCTACTTTTTTAAAATATGGTGCTATCTCACTTCTCATAGTAAGTGTAGTTTTTTCTTTTCCATTATCAAGTTCAGCTGTTGTACTGCCTGCTTTCATAGTAAGTGTAAGCCCGTTATAAGTAATGACAATATTTCCTGTATTAACATCCGCATCAACATGTCCTGTAATATCCTGTAATGAATATTTCATAGGTGCCATCATACCTTCAACATTGCCTTCTCCAAGAACCATATCTGCTTTAATAAGAAGTCCTTTTTCAATCTCTTCCGGTGCCCATTTGCCACCATTCTTTTTGGTATAACGGTTAGGCTCATATTCACCTATAGCAAGAAATCTAAGCACAAGATCTCCCAATTCTACCTGTTCATTATCCGCCGCATATACATTCTCTACATTACCTGCCTTTAAAAGACTAACTGTCGGAACACCAGCCATCATTCCAGACAGCATTGTTGTACACAACCCAAGCGTAACCAGTGATTTTGTAACTTTTCGCATTCCACTGCCTCCTTAACATTATATAATTTAATGATTGTATTATAAAATCAATATAAAAAACAGACTACCAATTATCGGTAAAATATCTTATAATTTACATAAAATAGCTACTTTTATAAAATATCATTTAAAAAGCAATTACCTTATACAATATATACATACTAAGCGAGGAATCCATATGTTATCAACCGTAAGCAAAGACTTTGTAATAGACCACAGAATCCGTCATGTTAATAAAGATGTACCACTTACACATTCCCATCAATACAACGAAATATATTTTCTTCAATCTGGAAAATGTAACGTATACATAGATAATGAAACTTATTGTCTTGAAGATGGAAGTGTTCTTTTTATACCCGCTTTCAAAGAACATACTTTTATATACCCTTTTACTCAGGATATCAAAAGAACTGTCCTGTATATATCTACTGAACAGCTAAACTGGTATTTTAACAAGGATTTCAAGGATGAAATAAATAATCTTTTCATAAATAAACATTTGCAATTATCAAGAAAAAGTTTTTCAAATCTATCTAATATATTTGAGAAAATACAATTTGAAAAATATAGTCTCGACAATATGTCTGAGTTACTTACTAAAGCTTATTTTTTTGAACTGATTATATACCTTATACGGTGTCAGCGTTATACGCATAATATAAATCAAAAGACTAATTTATCTAACATTACAATAGGTGAAATTGTGAATTTCATAGAAAACAACTATAGCAGACAGCTTACACTGCCAGAAATTGCTGCCCAGTTTGGTATAAGTGAATCCAGCCTTACCAAAAAAATCAAAATATTTACCAATATGACATTCAAGGAATACCTTACTAAAACAAGGATAGAGGAAGCCAAGTCTCTGCTTATATCTTCCGAAAAAAGTATTACAGAAATAGCATACGAATGTGGATATAATAACAGCAACTTTTTTGGTGATGTATTTAAAAAGGCTGTTGGTATGTCACCAAGCAGCTATCGTAAAATGCTTACAAAACAATAATAATTAACAACAAAAAGACTGTTATACTATAAGAGTTGAATATCACTTTATAGTATAACAGTCTTTTCTGTTCTTTATCTATGATTCTATATTATAAAATCTATATATTTAATAAAATTTCTTACTTCCTCTTATTGGTTCAGATGTAAGATTCACTCCTAATCTTGCAAATGTCTTAGTGTCTACCTCAGATAACATAACTGTTGTATGAACCTGGCAGCCCTTAAGCTTAGGAAGCTGCTCCATAGCTTTTTTCGCATTCTCATTAGTTACTGACGTAAGTGCAAGTGCTATAAGAACCTCATCACTATGAAGTCTTGGATTCCTTCCACCAAGATGTTCCACCTTCAGATTCTGTATCGGCTCGATAAACTCTGGCTTTATAAGTTTCTCATCATGCTCTATTCCAGCAAGATATTTAAGCGCGTTAAGTATGAGTGCTGATGATGCTCCTAAGAAATCTGTTGTTTTTGAAGTGATTATTGTACCATCTTCAAACTCTATGGCAGCACATGCAACGCCAGTTTCCTCAGCTCTCTTCTTGGCTGCCACTGTTACTTTTCTGTCATCAGTTGTAATCTTGGCCTGCTTCATAAGAAGCTCTATCTTGTATACTTCACTTTCAGATGCTTTCTCTTTAGCTACCCTATTAACTGCATCATAGTATCTTCTTATTATTTCCATCTTGGATGCCTCACAGCATGCCTCATCATCTACTATACAGTTACCAGCCATATTGACACCCATGTCAGTTGGTGACTTATAGTAAGTGTTCTCACCATATATTTCTTCTAATATAGCATTAAGTACAGGATATATCTCTATATCACGGTTATAATTAACCGCAGTCTTTCCATATGCTTCCAGATGAAAAGGATCTATCATATTCACATCATTAAGATCTGCTGTTGCAGCCTCATACGCGAGGTTGACCGGATGCTTAAGCGGAATATTCCATATAGGAAATGTCTCAAACTTGGCATATCCTGCTTTAACACCTCTTTTATTCTCATGGTAAAGCTGTGAAAGACATGTTGCCATTTTTCCACTTCCTGGACCTGGTGCTGTTATGACAACAAGTGGTCTTGTTGTTTCTATATAATCATTTTTTCCAAAACCATTATCACTTACTATGTTAGGAATATTAGATGGATAACCTTCTATTACATAATGCTGGTATACCTTGATTCCCTTCTTTTCAAGCTTTTCTTTAAACTGGATAGCTGCACTCTGTCCTGTAAACTTAGTTATGACTACACTTCCAACAAACAGACCTTTCTTTTCAAACTCTCCTATAAGGCGTAAAACATCAACATCATATGTGATTCCAAGATCACCTCTTACCTTATTCTTTTCGATGTCTGCTGCACTTATAACTATAACTATCTCAGCCACATCTGATAACTGCATAAGCATCTGCAGCTTGCTGTCTGGGTGAAATCCTGGAAGTACTCTTGAAGCATGAAAATCATCAAAAAGCTTTCCGCCAAACTCAAGATATAACTTATCTCCAAACTTTCCTATTCTCTCTTTTATATGCTCTGACTGAATCTTAAGATACTTATCATTATCAAAACCTATTCTCATCCTAACTTGTTCTCCAATCCTTGAAACGCTTTAATGTCGTTACTATTCAAAGCCAATCCTGAAAATATTACAGAAGCCCGAATATTAACATTTTATCAGAATGACTCTTATTTATCAATCTTATTTATGCTGCAATGTTTAACTGCAATGTTTTACCGCAATGTTTTTACAATGTTTCTTTAAGCGGAACCATTTTTATAGAAACACTTCCATCTGTATGCCTTGTTATCAGTGTTCCACCTCTTTGCGTATGCCTATTCATTATCCCTTTATAGCCAAGATAATCTATAGACATTCCATATGTCAGCTGGATACCTTTATACACAAGAGACAGCGTATTAAGGTGGTCATGTCCACAAAACATCCATTTTATAATACCATTATCCACTGCTCTGTTAAAAAAAGTGCCCTCAAATTTTGGAATCCCGAAATGGTCATCAGCTTCACCTATATTGCCATGCTTATATACAACTGCTTTATCTCCCATTTTCATTTTTTCATAGGCCTCTTTGAACTCGTTTACAGGAATGTGGAAAAATGCCATCGCTCTGACATCACTATTCTCTTTTTTTAACTTACTTAGCTTGTCCATACACCAGTCTACCTGGTCTTCATGTATACAGTCAAAACCACTGTAGAACCAGCCACCCTCTCCATACATATTAGAGTCAAGGAAAACAAGTGGAAGTATAACTTTTCCATCGCTGTCTGTAAGATTAATGAAATAGTTACCCATTCCATATATGTCTTTTCTACCCTTTGTAAATATACTGTATTTACCTGAGCTGTATACATCTGACAGTTTATCCTTGTTGTATCTTGCAAACATTTCACAGTCATGATTACCATAAACAAGTGCATATGGTATACCAAAGCTGTCCATAAATCTTATAAATATTTCTGCCTGACGCTTATTGTTCATAGTTCCGGCTTTCGGAAAGAATGGAAATACCGAATCACCTGTGATCACAATAAGATCAGGCTTAGTCCTTTTTATAATCTGACTTACAGCCTTAAGTGCAAGCCTGTCTTTTTTCTTTGAAAATATACCAAATCCAAGATGCATGTCTGTAAGCTGAAGTATCTTATAAGCTCTGTTTGTATTTATCTTAAGTGCAAATGTTTCATTATCCAGTTGTTTAAATTCGTCTGATCCGTACATAGTAATCTCCATTCTTGCGCTGTTTCTTTGCGCTGACTTTTATCAGCTGAGTGGTATAAGTGCCCCGATTGCAGATATTATCGTAGATATAACCATAAGCACCTGAAAATAAACTGTGCCAAACACACCACATATAGGACTGTTTCCAGCCTTTTTCCTTGACTTTCCATAAGTCAGCACAAGCATGATACTGACCAGCACAACTACACCGCTCATTATCCTTGTAAGGACTATAAAACTGCTTACACCAAATATAGCAAAAAGTATACATGGAATGGTAGCTATAAGCCAGCTTATCCTGTTTCCTGTTCCTATCTGCTCATGAACTACATCTCTTAATGCAAGTGTATTCGACCAGAAGGTTGTAAGCAGGGCAAACAAAGAAAATATACCTGCAAGAATCATAGCCCAGCTTCCTATGCTTTTACCAAGCTGCATATAGGCAAGCTCCTTATCCAGTGTTCCCTTAGTTCCAAGAAGCACTGTAAGTGTTACAATAAGCACGAAAAGAGAGGACAATCCGAAACCTGCAAATATTGTCTTTCTTATCTTTCCTGCATCTCCATCAAGTCCCTTAACAACCTGTATAACTGCCTGATTAGCAGAGGTTGCAAAAACCACCATACTATAAAGTGCAAGCAGATTGTTCAAATGAAATGGTGCTGTATACAAAGCATTAACAGGATGCATAAATGTACCAATCGTCATAACTGCAACTATAACCATGAGTACCGCAACTGCATACTTCTGTGCTATTCCTACAGCCTTCATCCCTATAAATACCACTATTCCGGCTATCACATAATAAATAAGCTGTGCTGTCCACAACGGAATATTAAACCAGTTCACAAATATCTGCGCCCCACCATTGATATTGCCACTCACGCCTATCATAATAGCCAATCCATATACTATAAACATTATCCAGCTGAACACCTTTTTCATCCTGCCAGTAAAAAGTTCTCCCTCAAAGCTTTTTACAAGCTGTACACCTCCATTATTGTATGAAAGCTCAGCTATTATTAAATGCAATATTACATTGACTATATAAGCAATAGCAACCATCCATATAACATCAAGCATACTGTTTTTTGTTGCAAGATATGGCACTGCTATAATACCTGTTCCTATGCTGTTGCCAACTATCATACATATTGCCTCAAAAGTAGACAGTCTGGCCTCTGAATTAATCGTTCCTGTCATATAATATCCTCCGCTATAGTAAGAATTATGCTATATACTATTCCCCATATATTGCATAAAAACTGCTGGTCATTAAAAACCAGCAGTATTTATATTCACAGACACCGCTCAATATATATACATAATAACACTTATTTATGTATGTATAAATAGCCTGTCCTATTAATTCTATAATTAATCCTCTAATTTATTAATTCATCAGCATTATTGTCAGTGAAAATATCTTATATAGTTTTTATATTTTCACTTTACATCTCTTATATGCAGTGTTATCGTTATCCAGTCAAGCAGTATTACAATAATAGCGACAAATGGACACCATATTGCTTCTCTTACACACTCAAGCATACATATTCTTACAAGTACTGTATCTTTAGCCCCTGTCCTTTTTATGATTCTTAATCTGCTTTCATATTTCTCACATCTGTTTTTTACTATAAGAACAGATACTGCAATAACAACAAACACAGCTGCTAACAGGGATATTCCATATAGCATCATTGTTTCAATAGTTTTCTGTTTTAAAAGATCCTTTTCTTCTGAATAACTTTTATATGAGAAACCACTCTGTCCAAGATATGAGGATACTATGTTACCAGTTGACACTAAAGCTGAATCTATACCATAGCGTATATTTACCTGATTATATTTAAGTTTTAATGTAAGTTCATCAGGAAGCTCATCAAGAAGAAAATATTGTTTAATATTTTCATTCTGATTATCCAATGCCTCTTGCAAAAGAGCCGTTGTAGAAATCAGGGTAAACTGTCCGAATTCAGGTATATATTCTTTAAATGCAGCATTAATCTCATCCCTGTTTTCATCAGTAATATATATGACTGCTGCCACATTTGTATCAGCTGCAGGTGTATATCTTGTTTTATAACGATATCTTCTTTCAAGCTCTGTGTTGGCATATTTTCCAAGAAATCCCCGATAAGCCTCCTCTGATATAACTCCCTGTTCATATCTTTCACGTCTTTCCTGTGTAGTCTTAGTCTGTGATTCAACATTTGAGCCAGAAAGACATGTTCTTGATATAAGATTAAGCTCTTCAAGTCTATCAAATGAAAGCTTATTACTAACATATTTGTATGCACGGTTCCAGCTCCATGTTTTATGATTAGCTATTACATCTGCTGTGTCTGGATCATCTTTTACGTTAACATATTTTTCCCATACATTATCCATATAATATCTTATGAGTGCATCCGAATATTCACTTTCACTTCCATCCCACTGATGATATACAAACTGGTCGTTTCTCATATTATCAGCATATCCATATAAGTTCAGTGTCATACCAGGCTGTAATGTATCATCATACTGTCCTCTTATATTGGTATCCTTAAAAACTACCGAAAGCTCACCAGCCGCCCATTTTTCATAGTCAGGTGCATTACCGCCTGCATATTTACATATAATATCATATATACTGCTATCTGGTTCTACATACTCTGATGCATACAGATATTTATAATTCTTTTCATCAAGCTTTCCATCACTATCTGATATATAATCCTTTGCGCCTATCTTATTATAGTCCATTCCATCCCAGTACCAGCTTCTTCCAGTTTCGAAATATCCAAGGCGTACTTCTTCAACTCCATCTATATCTTTAATATCTTTTAAAGTATTCTCATCTATTCCTTTATAAATGTATGTATCTGCACATTTAAGATTGTTATTTAATGTAAGCTTTCTGTCTATTCCAAAAATATACTCAGTATCAGCATTATCCAGATAATCCTGATAAGAACTTATATTTATCCTGAATTTATTATATATTTCAAGCTCTGTTGGTTCTTTATAATCTGTTGTTGCATACTTAGATGCACTTTCTTTTCTCTTTTGCACCTCTTCCTTATATTCATTAATATCTTCATTATAATAATATACATATGCTGATGTATTGTTTTCCTTCTTATAGGCAACCATATCATCTGCATCTGCATTTTTTTCATATGCCTTATATGCAGTGTACATATTAATGGCACATAGCACCATTACCGCTGCCATAACAAGTGCAAAAATTCTTATAAACATATTGGGCAGAAAGCCATTTGTATGCATAAACCTTATGTGTGTCTGATATATGAAGTTTCTGTTATTAATTTCTTTTATATTAATTTTTTTACTGTTAATTTTTTTACCTGATGCCGCATACTTTTCTGCATTATACTTTTTATCTTTCTTTGCCTTAATAGCTTTATTATCAGCATGTGAGATATTCATATAGACATTAAATATTATACTTATTATAACGGACAATATAAGTGTAATAAGCATTTTAATGTATGTACTGCTTCCTATATAAAAAAACGTTACACCCATATTCTTTCCTATAATGCTGCATACAGCCCTTGCCAGCTGGCATGCTGTAAAAAGTCCAAGAAATGATGACAAAAGCAGTATAATAAAATTCTCACACATATACATTCCTGTTATCTGACCTCTTGTAGCTCCTTCCCTGATATGTATATCCATCGTATATTTCCTGGTCATATTATATGCCATCATCTGATAAGTTATAGCAGCGATACCAACAAGCATGACAAGAATAAATATATAATTGTATACAAGTTCATTACCCCATGGTTTATATGCATAGACACTACTGTTAAACACCATTTCTTTGTCAGTGTCCTTCTGCATTTTGTTAAACATTGCTTCATAATCAGATTCTTGTATTATATTTTTCATCCCATATATTGCAATGTTTTTTTGTTTAATATCATTGCTATGCTTAATGTTTCCACATTCATTTTCTGTCAGTATTATACCTGGAAGATTCCCGCCTCCCTGCCATATGTTTGTGTAACTATCTATTATCCCCGACAGTCTGTAGGTTTTTGTAACTTCATTTTCCTCATCTGTTGAAGGGCCTGTGTATGTATGGATGGTGATTATATCCCCTATTTCATATCCCTGGTTTAGCTTTAACAGTGTATTCCAGTCAATTGCAACATCAGTGTCTTTCTTTGGCCATTCTCCCTTATCAAGCTTAATATTTCCTGCATGTATAAAATCCTGTGTAAAGAAACCTATCTTTTCATCTGTTTCCTTATCATAATCATATATACTATTTACCACATAAGCGAGCTTAGGTTTTTCAAGATAAATGTGTTCACCTAATACATTATCTTTCTTTGCATTGTAATATGGATTCATTATAAACCAGTCGCCAAAATGTTTCTTTGCCACTGCTGTCTGATATTGATACATATTTTCCTGAAAAAGAAGCATACCTGCCACAAAAAGAAATGCGATAAAAACTGTTACTATTGTTCTTAATACTCTCTTCCATCTTCTAAGCATACTTTTTAAACAAAGTAATATGAGTCTTCCATTCATAAAAAGCTCACCCCCTGTCATTACCTTCAGCTATCGTATCATCTACTCCCATGCTCACATGTCCATCAACTATCGTAAGCAGCTTATCTGCATATTCTGCCATCTGCTTATCATGCGTAACCATTATTATGGTCTGATTGTATTCATTGGAAGCTTCTGCCAACATCTGTACAACTGTCTGTGCACTAGCCACATCAAGGTTGCCTGTAGGTTCATCTGCGAGTATAACTGCCGGATGTGCTATCATTGCCCTTGCTATGGCAGCTCTCTGCTGCTCACCTCCGGACATCTGCGATGGAAGCTTTCTTAAACAGTGTCCGATGGATAATATATCCATAAGACGGCTGACCTCATCTCTATCTGGTTTCTTACCATCAAGTATAATGGGAAGTATGATATTTTCATAAGCTGTATATTCTGGCACAAGACTATAATCCTGATATATAAAGCCTATCTTTGTGCGTCTGAACCTGGCAAGTGATTTATTATTAAGCGTGCTTATATCTGTATCATCTATGTACACTTTTCCTGAATCAGGCTTATCTATAGTCCCCAATATTCTTAAAAGAGTGGACTTTACAGAACCGCTTTTTCCTATCACAGCTGTAAAATTGCCTTTCTGAATGTTAATACTACACTGTTTAAGTGCCTTCACTTCAACGCTTCCTGTCCGGTAAGTTTTACTTATTCCTTCTGCTCTTAATATATCCATAGCATATCCTCCTTTAATAAAGTCTGTATATTATTCCAGATATCTTTAATACTTTATTCCTGACTTTAGTTACTTTCATATCTGATATGCGGATTATATTGTTGTTAACTTACCTCAGACTTACATTCACAAGTTTTTGACATTTTGTTTCTTACATCTTATTATCTCTTATCCTTAAGTCTATATCTTGGAAGTATTATCGTGAATTCTGCTCCTCCATATTCTTCACTGTTACCTGCTTTTATTATGCCATAATGTGCCTCTATTATAAGTCTTGACAGATTAAGTCCTAATCCTACATGCATATCCGAAGCACTGTTTCTTGTTGTAGAGAACCTGTCAAATATATCATCCTGATCTTTAACAGTTAATCCTTTCCCATTATCTTCTATTCTTATAACAACCTTTCTTTCATCACAGCCTGCAGTTATATACACTTTACCATCAGGAATATTTTTAATATAGTCTGCACTGTTTCCTATAACATTAGCTATTGCCTCAACCAGCCACATTTCATCTGCATATATAACCGCACTTTCGCATTTATCATCATATTGTACTATAAAAATATCATTCTGATTTTCATGTATCATACAATTCATACAATTATTTATGCTATCTGTTATAATTGAACCTATGATTACTTCATCAGCCGCTATTATTACTTTCTTATTTTCAAATCTGCTTATGTTAAGAAGTGTTCTTATAAAGTCCCGTATTCTGAAGGCACTTCCCGCACTTTCATCAACAAGTCTTCCCATACGCTCATCCATGTGCAATTCCTGCATAAATTCAAGATTTAAGATTATCGCTGCAAGCGGAGTTTTTATCTGATGTGCTATATTTTCTATAAAATCCTGCATTTTTCTCTGCTGTTTTTTGTTATATTCGTTTTCCTGTTTAAGCCTATTTTCTAATATTACATTACGTTCTTTAACTGCTAAAGCATCAGCTATAACACTGTGAGCGGTCATGCTTCTGATGCTTACCATGCAACATATGAATACAACTGATAATGTAAGTAATGCAATTATATATATCCATATTTCCCCTGATAAAAGAAATATATAGCTATACCCTTTACTTCCATATCCGATTTTTTCAATAGCTGCATTTCCCTCATTAACATATCTACCTACAGCCTGCGTGATTTTCATCTTAGAAAGCACATCAAGATAATTCTCTGCTGCTGTTTTATCATACAAATAAAGAGCCCCTATAAGAGCTCTTTGCTTAAAATTATAATACAGGAATAAAAGCATTACTACAGCTGCATTTACTATAAATGAAGCTGCAATAAATAATGTCTGTTTTTTTCTAAAATCCATAAATTTCTGTTCGATATCGTCCTGATTACCCATAAACACCCTTTACCTCTATATTTTATCTATCCACCTGTATCCTACATTTCTTATTGTTTCTATATAAGACTGATGCTTTTCTCCATATGTTCCAAGCTTTGCTTTAATTCTGCTTACAGCAACTGTGAGTGTATTATACTCAACATAATTGCCATGCATGTCCCATATTCTGTCATATATGACCTCGCGTTTAACAACACAGCCTTTATTCTGTATAAGTATTTTTATTATATTAAACTCTGTCGGAGTTATGCCTAATTCTACACCATTTTTTAATATCTTATACTTATCAAAAAGTACTTTAATATCACCAACACTATATGAATTTTCCTTGAATCTTGCACTTCGTCTTAGGTTAGAGCTTATACGCGACAGAAGCTCTGCATTGTGAAAAGGCTTTGTTATATAATCATCTCCGCCTATATCAAGTCCTTTTACTACTGACTCTTCATCATCACTTGAGGTTATAAATATTATAGGTGCTTCCGTCTTATCTCTTATATTCTCACATATATCATAACCACTTCCATCAGGAAGAATAACATCTAAAAGATATGCATCGTATGTTGTTTTCTTAATACTCTCATAAAACTTCTGCACACCTTCCACCGCTGTTACTGTATATCCCTTATATGTGAGCAGCTCCGTAAGGCTTTTTCTTATCTGCTCGTCATCTTCAACAAGAATAATATGATACATATGCTCATTCTCCGTATTATATTCATATCTACATTTTTTATCTGCTCATTTATAATATCAAATGATAATATACATATTAACTTACACCAGACTTACTTTTTATAAAAATATATGTTATCATCGTAACAACTTAACCAGTTTCACATACCATTTCTATACTTATATGTTTACTCCCAAACCGACATCTTAAAATGCTGATAATCTTACAATACCGCCGAATTCCTGTACATCACGCTGTTTCGACTTTCCTGCTTGTGCACCAGTTATATATCTTATCTATCAACCTGTCACATAACAATGTATATGCCGCTCCTACTACATTTACACCTATTCTAAGTAAAACAGCATATTTAAGTCCGAACAGTTCCGCCGCTATCGATAGTGCACCAAATGTATTAAACACTGTCTGCCACGAATAACCAGCTGAATATCCGACACCTATTCCACCTATCATACCAATATATGGATACATTGACTGTGGAAGTACTGTGTATAATATTGAAAAAATCAGACATCCAATAACATTAAACGCACCTCTCTTGCCTGCTCGTCCTTCTATATCCTTTGAAAATGGCAGGCACACTGACATGCACGCTATACCTATCCACATCGCTCTTGGAATATTAAGCAGGTTCATGACAAACATTGCACTTGATACTATAAATGTAAGCTTGATATACCATCTGTTTCTTGCCGAATTAATATTGAATTCATAGAATAAATCCTGGAATGTTCTTCGATATGGTCTGTTCTTCTGGTTCTTATAAAAGATAATCATACAAATTACCATACCACAAAGAAGTCCGATAACCCTTAACACATAGTCCTGTCCTGTAACGTCATACCCCTGTAATAACAGATAACCAAGCACAAATGTCGAATGATTATACATAATTACATTATGACAGCCCATTATCATAAGAAGCATTATACATACTATATTAATAAGAAATGCAACAACAGGTGGCACCATATTACTAAGCCTTGGTCCTGCTATCAATATAGCATATATTCCCATAATTGACAAAAGTCCATGTGATGTCTTTATTCCAAAATCTGCCTGTCTTAACACAAGCACTGCAAGAAGTACTGTAACACCTACCACACTGTTAGCACTTCCTAGAAGCTTACTGAATATTGTAACAACTGCTACACAGAATACCATAACAAGGTAAACCTTGAAATTATATATTAATATATGTTTTCTTTTCTCTTTAGCATCTTTTGTGTTCTTAATAAGCTGTTTAGAGCCCGCAGAACTTAACTGTAATTCCTGATAAAATGTCATAAAACCACTCTGATCCTTTCATCCCCATATATTTGTTAAACTTCATTATTAATATTACATTACACATTAACATATATAATATTTAACATCTGTCTATTTATCTATCCAATTATTTTCCAAATGCATTTAATAATGAGAATTTAAGATGCTAGGGTTGAGTAATATAACACTATTCCTTGCTATTGTCAATTATAAGCTTATAACCCTGTCTGCCATCTGTATTGTTGATGTCCTGTGTGCAATCATTATAATTGTCATTCTATCACACCTGTTATGACTATTATTACGACAGAACTTATAAGCCTGTCCCACTCGCCTTTCTGTGCTATGTCAACAACTATCTTCATAAGAAATGCTTCCATAACTGAAAACATTGCAAATGTTATACTCATCCCTAATATTGAACCATAATACATAAAACGTCTTTTTCCCATAGTTCTCATAGTCCGTAAGAATAACAGCCATATTCCGGAATTCTTCTTATTATTATCCTTCTGCATACATTTCTGCATATACCCCTCCCATATCAAGCAACTGTTTATGAGTTCCAGCCTCAACTATCCTTCCATGCTGAAGTACAATTATCCTGTCGGCATCTTTTATTGTAGACAATCTGTGTGCTATCGTTATGCTTGTTTTTCCTTTGCATAACCTGTCAAGAGCATCCTGTATAAGCTGCTCTGTTCCCTCATCAATAGCAGATGTAGGCTCATCTAACAACAGAATTGGCGTGTTTTTTAATATTGCCCTTGCTATAGCAATACGCTGCCTCTGACCACCTGAAAGCTGGCTTCCACCCTCACTTATCACAGTTTCATATCCGTCAGCAAGTCCTTCTATGAAGTCGTGAATTCTTGCATCCTTACATGCATTAACGACTTCATCGTGAGTTGCATTAATATTTCCATACCTGATATTTTCCTCAATAGTTCCTGGAAATAAAAATGTATTCTGTGAAACAAGCGCCATATTTTCTCTTGCGCTTTCAATATTCCATTCATTAATATCCATTCCGTACAGCTTATATGTTCCATCACTGGCATGATATAAGCCGCATAACAGTCTGAAAATAGTAGTCTTTCCGCCACCTGAGCTTCCGACTATCGCTATATTTTCGCCATTTCTAATCTTAAAACTGACATCATTAAGAACATTTTCGCCCTCTTTATATGCAAACTTTATATTGTCAAATTCTATGGCATAATCTGAACTATGCCTGTCAGATATATCATTTTCAACATTACTTGTAACAGTCTTATTATGCGATATATCTGATTCTGTCTTGTCCCCAAAATGCTCATCTTTAGCCGAAAGTATTCCTTCAAGCCTTCCTATACACACCATACAGCCTGTAGCATCAACTATGGCAAAAGGAATTCCTATAATCGACTCAACAAACTTTTCAAGAATAACGACAAAACCAACAAGTTCTCCAACTGTAAGCTGTCCATTTCTTACAAGCCATATGCTTAAAAATGCACATAATATAGAAGGAATCCATTGTATGAGTCTTCTTATAACTATCGCCGTATTGCTTATGCCTGTTCTTATCTGCTCTGTTTCCACAAGCTCCTCTGATGCATTATGCATCCTGTTTTCAAAATACTTCTGTAATCCAAAGGCTTTTATTATCTGATACCCCATTATAGCTTCATGATCAATCCCAAGCATTGCATCAACCTTTAAGCGATATACCTTTGACACATCACGCATTTTCTTCACAAGAATATTTGACAGCCATATTACAAGTGGATAACTCACAACAACTGCAACAAAAAGCACTACATTTATCCTTCGCACATAATTGGCATATATAAGTGCTGCCGTAATATTTGTTATAATTGTTGCAAAATGCTCTGTCAGAAAGTTTTCGGCTTCTGCTATATCAGAATTCACCTTATTAATTATTGTTGCTGTACCTGCATTATCATAATATGAATAATCTATCCGGTATAACTTGCTGCTTATCTGTTTTCTGTATGAATTAATAACCCTTACCGCATATTTAAGTGAAAGCCTGCTTCCTGCAAAGGAAAGTACAAAGCCTGATAATGTCAGATATATAAACTTCTCAATAATACTGCCAATATCAACAGCTTCGCCTGACAGCATATAATCTATGTTTACACTTATTATCTTATTGGCACTCACAATTATCTCATTCACAACAGCATTAAGAATCAGTGCCATAATTATCAGATACGAATACCTGAGCATATTTTTTATAAAATTATTTGCTTTAAGATTAAACTTCTGATTCATATGTTATCCACCTCTTATTATGATTTAACTATAACTTATTCTTGCACAAAATTTTATTTTTTTCATTAAATATTATTGCTTTTATGACATATAATTTATAAAATTATGCTATGTCAATTATAACTTGGTTAAACCACTCAAGAATGGAGATTACTATGCCTCTTCCACTTAAACCCGGAGAAAATATTTATATAGACCACAAAATAAAAGAAGCAAGCTACACAATGCCAGCAATGCAGGCAGCACATGACCACTACACCATCGGTTATATGGTATCAGGTGATCGAAGATGGATTGCAACTGATAACATACGTGTATGCCACGCCGGCGATTTTGGGATTGCTAAACCTGAGGTTTATCACAGGAACTGTCCTATATCAGATGTTCCTTATGACAGATATGTAATAAAAGTTCGTACAGAAGTATTTGAACCTATTATTGAAATAATCGGACATACTCAATTAGATATTCTTTGTCGCAATTATCTACATTTTACCAAAAATTCACAGAATGAAATACAAAAAATGTGTGATGAAATGTTATACGAATACGAACGAAATTCTGACCACTCACAACTGCTTCTTCAGGGAATGTTTTATAAACTATTCTTCTATGTATATGAACATCACATTTCAAGTGACTCAGATAACAATACTTTATATCTGAAAAGATTCGATGACAGAATTCAGAAGGCTATGATATATGCTGAAAATAATCTTGAATATGGTGCCAGCCTGCAGAATGTGGCAGACTTTGCCTGTCTTTCTCCATCACATTTTTCAAGACTTTTCAAAGCTGTAACTGGTTCATCATATACTGAATATATAACAGCGGTTCGACTACAACACGCAAAGATTCTTTTAGAAATCGGGGAAATATCTATAAGTGCGGTTGCAAACAAAGTCGGCATATCTAATGCAAGCTACCTTAGTGCACTGCTTAAGAAGCATTATGGTATCACACCGACACAGATAAAAAGAAATGCATATAGAAACGATTGCACAAAATATAATAACAGAATTAAAAATAGCTGATATCTTATAAATGTAACTATCTACATCGTCAAATCTTTAACCTGACTTTGTAAACCGTCACATCTTATATAAGATACCAGCCATTTTTAATTAAATTTCAACTATAATATTCATTTATAACACTTCTATAATTATAGTAATTTTCTTTAAATTAAATTATTTCTTCTATATTATAATGTATTAACCAGAAGTTAAAATCTATCACTTTCCAATACATCTACATTATAATACATCAACCTGCTTAAGCAGCTTTCTCTGAGTTCTTCTCACTCTTTGCATAGCTCTTAGCTGAGTTAACTACAATGATAAGACCAAGTACGATAAGAAGAATTGCTATTATAAGCTGAAGTCCATTTGCTATGAACACCTTACCCCATGTAGTAGTACCTGCTGGGATTGTAACTGATGCTGCGTTCTGGATAGCCTTAACCATAGCGATAAGTCTCTGTACAAGTGCTGTAAATGTTACACAAAGCATAATGATAAGAGGTGGGAAGAGCATCTTGTTGCTGCGTCCTGTAACCTTTAAGAATACGCAGAGTGTTATAAGAACAAGTGCACTTAATAACTGGTTAGCTGAACCGAATAATGGCCAGATGTTAGCATATCCAATCTTTGTAAGTACGAAACCACAAAGAAGTGTTATGATTGTTGAGAAATATGTATTGCAAAGTAATTTTCTCCAGCCTTCTGCGTGTTCCATATCATCTACGCTGAAAAGCTCCTGGAAGCTCATACGTCCGATACGTGCAACTGCATCAAGTGATGTAAGAGCAAGTGCTGATACACACATTGTCATAAATACTGTTGCGAAATGTACTGGAACACCAAACATTTCAAAGAAACCTGCTACACCACGGCTGAATATCTGGAATGGAGTACCTGCTGCAGCTGTACCATCAGCGGCTGCGGCTGCACCTGCTACACAAAGAGCAAGAACTGCAAGTAAGCTTTCAAGTACCATAGCACCATAACCAACCTTAAGCATATCCTTCTCATTCTCTACTGTCTTAGAAGATGTACCAGATGAAACAAGGCTGTGGAAACCTGAAACAGCACCACATGCAACTGTTACGAAAAGGATAGGGAACATTGTTCCAAGCTTAGCATTGTTAAATCCTGTGTATACAGGAAGGTTCATAGATGGATGGGCAACTACAAGACCAAGTGCTGCTCCAACTATCATAGCGATAAACATAAATGTTGTCATGTAATCTCTAGGCTGCTTCATAAGCCACATTGGCATAACTGCTGCAAAGAAGATATATACGAATGTGATATAGCTCCATGCATTCTTACCTAAGATTATTGAACAGAAGTTACCAATTACAAATGAAGCAACAATAAATGCAATACCAACTACTGCTTCTTTCCAGCCTGAAAGATTAAGCTTCTTCTGGATAAGACCAAATACTACTGCGAATACCATAAACATAATTGATACTGTACCAGCAGAACCATTAGTTGAAGCTGCTGGTGCTAACTGTGATGCTCCATCAACTACTGTATATGCATTAAATGTACCTGCAACCATATCAGCAAATGCTGCAATAACGATAAGTGTAAATAACCAGCAGAAAAGTAAGAAAATCTTACGTCCAAACTTACCGATATATTTCTCAATGATCATACCCATTGACTTACCTTCGTTCTTAACTGAGGCATATAAAGCTCCGAAGTCTGTTACAGCACCAAAGAATACACCACCGATAAGAATCCAGAGTAATACTGGTAACCATCCAAATGCTGCTGCCTGAATAGCACCTGTTACAGGACCTGCACCAGCGATTGATGAGAACTGATGACTAAATACAGTCCATCCTTTGGTTGGAACATAATCTTTTCCATCATTGTACTTTACGGCAGGTGTTTCTGCCTTAGGGTCTATACCCCACTTGTTTGCTAACCAACGACCATATACCATATAGGCACCAAATAATATAACAGCCGCGATTAAAACGATTACTAAAGTGTTCATAATGTCACTCTCCTATATATAATAAAATGTATTTCATCAGCCAAACACCCGTGGTTTTTTATTTCCAGCGAAAAAAAAATCGCCTTCACACATATCCTGCCTAAAGGATATTGTGCAAAGACGAATGTAAATTTACTTCCGCGTTACCACTTTGCTTGCCGGATAACTCCGACCTCTCTACTGCCACACTTAATGGCATGCCCCTTTAACGGTGGGTACCGATTCTGACTACTTGACATCTTTGTCTTTCACCAAAACTGCTAGCAGGTGAGGGCTCAATCATTCCTTGCTGCCGTTTCTCATCATCTAACGGCTTTCTGTAAGCGGTGATATGAACAAGTCATTTCCTGTTCTTCGCATTTGACTGTTGAATTAAGTAATAAGATAGTCCCATCATTTTGATTTGTCAACAATTATTTTATTATTTCTTTGTATTTTTTATGTATTTTTAATTTGACAATTTCATCTATATAAGAAGAACTTTGTATAACACATTTCCGGAAAGATTTCTGTTCAATGTATTTTATTATATTTTTAGTTTTTTAATATTTTTTTAATCATATTCAGTATTTCTTTATGTATTCATTGACTTTCCTCTTCTATAAGACTATAATTATTATTAATAGAAACGTGAATATATATTTACGATATCATTATTATTTAAGGAGCGTGATTCTAATGAAAAATATTAAGGTTCGCACAAAGCTTACTATTATAGTAGCTTTAGTACTTGTGCTTGTGGCTTCTGAAAGCTTTATATCTATTCAGAATATGAACCAGTTAAAAAACAAGGCACTTGATACTATGGACACATCATCAAGACAAAACTATGATGATTCTATTAAAGAACAGGTAGGTGTCGTCATCTCTTTGTTATCTGAAATCAATAATGAGTATAAGGCTGGCAGATACAGCCTTGATGAAGCTAAGAAGATAGCTGCTGATGAAATACGTCAGATGCGCTACGGCAATGGTGGATATTTCTGGGTTGACCAGTCCGATGGTAAGAATATTGTTCTGCTTGGGAATTCAACTGAGGGTACTAACCGTATGAATACCAAAGATGCTGAGGGTTACCAGATGGTCAAGGAAATAATACGTGTTGCAGTCCAGGATGGTGGTGGTTATACAGATTATGTATTTCCTAAGGAGGGAGAAACAGAACCTTCACCAAAGCGTTCTTACAGCGAATACTTCAAACCTTTTGACTGGGTTGTTGGTACTGGCAACTATACTGATTACATAGACACTGCTATTGCACAGCAGGATGAGGAATTCACCAGCTATGCTTCAAGCAAAGCTATTTCACTTATTTTATGCAGCGTATGTATGCTTATTGTTGTTGCTATACTCGTTGCCCTCATCGCAATTGATATTACTAAATCATTAAGAAAAATAAAAGAACAATTCGAAGTAATTGCTGGCGGTAATTTTGCCACAAAAATGCAACAGCCTATGCTTAAGCGTAAGGATGATTTCGGACAGCTAGCCAATGCACTTGAAACCATGCGCGAATCTGTACGAAACCTGTTAGCTCAGGTAAAAAGCGAGGCTGCCAATATTGATAAGGTTGTAGAAACAATTGATACTAATGTATACAATCTTAACGCAGAAATTGAAGACGTATCAGCAACAACAGAAGAGCTCGCTGCAAGTTCAGAGGAAACTGCCGCCTCTGCTGAACAGATTAACGGAATGACACAGCAGATTGAAGAAGCTGCAAGGGAAATTGCCATAAGGGCACAGGATGGTGCAACTGAATCCCAGGACATCCATAAACGTGCTGTAAAGACTAAGGATGATACTGTAGAAAACCGTCAGAAGATTAAACAGATGATGTCCGACATCAGAGTAAATCTTGAGCAGGCTCTTGAAGATGCCAAGGTAGTTGACCAGATTGGTGTACTTGCTGACTCTATCCTGAATATTACTGCACAGACTAATCTGCTTGCCCTTAACGCTTCTATTGAAGCTGCAAGAGCTGGTGAGGCCGGTAAAGGCTTTGCAGTTGTTGCCGAGGAAATCCGTGTATTAGCTGAACAGTCTAAAGATGCTGTAGCCAACATTCAGGCTGTTACAGAAAATGTAAACAAAGCTGTAGGCAACCTGACCAACGATTCTAACCGCCTGCTTGATTTCGTTGATACTGATATTGTTGAATGTCTTAACGGATTTGAGAAGATGGCTGATGACTATAATATGGATGCTTCCAACATTAACGATCTTGTATCTGATTTCAGTGCAACATCAGAAGAGCTCGTTGCATCTATAAGCAATATCACTCAGTCTATAGAGGGAATCACCGCTGCTTCTAATGACAGTGCAACTGGAACAACCAACATCGCACAGAAGACAGTCGTAATCGTAAAAGGCTCAGAAGCTGTTATGAATGGAGCTAAAACCGCAGAAGCCTCTGCTGCTGAACTTCGTAAGAATGTTAATAACTTTGTTATTGATTAATTTTATATATAGCAGGAATGAAATAGGTGTGGAAATGTTTATTTCCACACCTATTTCATTCCTCTGCTTTATTCGTTTATATTTATCCCTAATATACAGATATGCCCGGCTTCATAACAATATGAAGCCGGGCATTATTAATCATTTTTATTTATTGCTTAGTTCTTATCGCTTAATTCATACTTTTTACGCATTCTTCTTTCTTGTTACAGCAGCAATACCTGCTAATGCAATTGCCATCACACACAGAACTGCATACAATACTATAGGTGAGCTGTCTCCTGTTGCTATGCTGCTTGTTGCTGAATTATCAGCATAATCTGCTATTACAACTGCATATTCAGATGCGTGACTAAAGTTAAGAGATATATTACCATCTGCATCTATTGCACCTGCATTCTGGAATATCATTCTGCCTGTGCTGTCATAATAATAGAGATTGCCATATTTGCCAGCATATTCACTTCCTATATTGTATGTAAGACTTGCCTTGAATCCAAAATCTCCACTATACGCAAGTGAAATCTGCTTAACTGGATTATTGCCAGCAAGCTCTGATATAACATCATCTGGTATTGCATCAGAGTCTGTATCTACCGAAAGGTTAATATCCTTAAGATTATCAGCCTGAATATTATTACCATTGATAGTCCATTTATAACCATTCATATCAAGAACAATATCAACATCCTTACCCTTGGCAGCTTCTAACACATCCTTTGGCACAACTGTTGCTTCTGACATATCAACTGTATAAGTATCTCCAGCCTTGGCAGTAGTAATTGAAGCTACAGCTTCCTGTATCTTATCAGATGATAACTTAGTTCCTTCATTGTTGCCTTTGTTTCCATCAGTTGTTGTCTGATTATTGTTACCACCGGGACTACCATTGTTATCATCAGTAGGTGGAACAGAATCGTCTATTTCCGCATCTGCCTCGAAATAATAACTTCCAGTATCTGTATTAATGATATATCCATTCTTTATAAGTTCATCTAATTCTTCAGTTTTAATCCACTTTACATTCTTAACTCCAGGAATTACTGTTGGAAGTTCAATCTTCTGTCCTTTTTTAACAAATGATGTTTCTTTATATAAACACTTTGAACCAACATCTGGCGAATATGAATACACATATTTTTCTACGATATTGGTATTATAATTTGCCAAAAACGTTGTATTATTACTAACTATAGTATCTGAATCTGGATAGCCAACCATTGTCCAACCTGTGATTTTTGCATCATCAAATTTAACACCTGTATCAAGCTTCTCTAATGCCTTACTTAGCTTAGTTCTTCGTGGAACTTCTATTGTTTTGATTTCCCATTCCATATCTGCGTTAATATAACTGAACATAACATTTACATTTGGCTGAACAAATGTACCGTTTTGTGTTACATTGAAATAATAATCATACATTAATGGAAGTTCTCTTCCACTTGTTTGTCTTTCAGTAGATGCATACAACATATTATTATATACATCACGAGCCTCTATACTTGAAACATACCATTCACATGGATAATCGTTTTCTGTAATAGTATGTGTATATTCGTATTTACTTGTTCCTTCAACATTCTGCATATAGCAGTATACATCGCTTTGAGAAGACAATTCAGAATTTACGTTTTTTAATACCATTTTAACAGAGGCTACACCTGTATCATCAGTTATATCTGCTGTGAATTTCACCTGATCTCCTGCTGTAAATGTCTGACCTGCCTTATCCATAGAAAAGCTGTTAAGCTTTGGTACATTTTTCTCATTTACTACATAGTTGTCATTCTGTACTGTTACCTTACAATCCAATGCTGAATTTTTCTCCGCAAGGTTACCAGTTACATCTTTCACTACTATATAATTAACATACCACTCACCAGGTACAATATCATCTGGGAGCTCCCATGAACCTATATAACAGCCATTAGCAGAATCCCATTGCAGATATATAGAATGTGAGTTATTCCTTTCAGCTACATTAACTTGAAATTGCACATAACAAGTGTCTTGTAAAGCGTAATTATCAGTTGCACCTATTGTAACATGAAGTGTATCTCCAGGTTTTACTGTCTGTCCATTTTCCTTTAACTCAACAGATGTAACCACTGGTTTCTCGTTATCACTACGAGTTATATTTACCCAGTATAAAGCTGATGAAGCTGTTACATTTAATACATCTGGTGTGCTTGAAATCACTGGCGAACATGTATTTCCTGCTTTATCTGTTACTGTAATATTGCCGATGAAGACCTTTCCATCAACAAGTGTAGTATCAGCAATCTTTACTGTACACTCATAACTGTTAGCCGCTTCATTAAACTGTAATCTGCCATTGGCATATGAATATTCATCCAATAAATAGACATCACCTTCTGATTCTAAAATCATCCTTACATCCTGAATACCTGATTCAGAATCATAAGCCTTGATTGTAATCTTAAATGTGTCATCATCTCCTACATTCTGTCCCTGTTTATCAATCGAAATACTTTCGACTACAGGTGCTGTTGTATCAAACTGTTCTGATGCGGCAGCTACATTTGTTTCCTGTGCCTGTGCTGTCCAGATACCTGCGTTTATGCCACCGCTAAACAAGGCAGCAAGCATTGCAGCAGAAACTGTCACTGTTGCCAGCTTCTTTATAAATTGTCTTTTCATACGCATTTCCTCCTATAAGCGGATACCTTTTATTCAACTGCCTAATTAATACTATATAAACCACGTGATTAACACTATATCAACAGCCTGATTAACACTATATATTCAGCCAGTTAAAATGTAAGATTCTCACTTATTCTTTCTGTAAATTAGTAGTTCAGATATTCATCATTAGAAATTCCTGTAAATATCCGCTATTATTGTACCCCCCACCCGAAAAAATTTTTCAATAGCTGAATATGTAAATTGATGTTGTAAATTATTATAATAACTTCCCATTTATGAAGAGCGGGAACTCCTTTTTACTGGATATTAAATCCAAATTTTATTTTAATATCATTCTTATCAAATGTTCCGTATAAATTTTCCTTAACCCTGCTATTACTTTCTCCACAAATAGAGCCAAACTAGGACCAATCGATAAAACAAATGCCGGAAACCCACATAAATACAGGCTTTCGGCATTTCTGTCCGTTATTCAAACTCGCAAAGTTTGGTTTGATTTAGGTTGTTTTAATATGGTCATCTATAGGTAATTGAAACTTTTTATGCATACGTCTACGATCTATTTCCATAAGACACCAAGCAGAAAGATATCTTAAATGCCTTACAGCATATGCAACTGCTATATTACCATGATTTTCTTCATACACATCATATTTTATCCCATCAACATTTCTGCCCGTGTCATTCAAATATCTTATCAACACATCTTTCAATGAATCATATGTGTAATAATTTAAATCCGCTACACAAAGACAAACTTTCTGCTTTTTCAGTTTGTATTTCAACATAGTTTTCTAGCTTATTGTTCATAGTGTTTTCTCCTCATCATAATTCTTTTTTTACTTTTGTTTAATGTTCTAGAATTTCATTAATTTCCTCAATCCACCCACTGTCATCACTCTCAAACAGCTTTATGAACTTTCCAAAATTACTGCTTCCAGTAACAGAATCATCTGAATCCAGTTTTCTCACTCGTTGACTCATATCTTTGTAATTCTCCGCTGTAACATCTTCCATAACTTTCTGAATCTGGTCTGCTCTACCTTTGTAATTCTCCACCCCTGTATATTCCTTTATCAATGGAGCATTCACCGGTTTTGCTGGAGATTTCAGATTTTCATCGGTCCAGTGCTTAGATATAATCTGCATCGTACAAGGATTACCAAACATAATCACTTCATTCGCTGCACTATCCACACCATGAAACTCATTAATTTTACGTTTAATGTCCTCATACTGCTCGTGAGGTTTCTTTTCCGTATCACAGAATACAAGCACAAGTTCATCTGCTCCATTTTGATATCGATCCTGATACCTCGCCGGGATATTACCATTTCCACTGGCATTGACCAATGAAATATCATATTGCTCATTCCATACTTTTAAATTTTTTAATCGATTTAGATACTCATATTCCTCATTACCTTCACAGATAATACAGATTTTATGGTTATCCAAAAACTTAGGGAGCTTATTTGGCATCGGCATCATCCCCCTTTACACCACTTTTAATACTAAGCAATGAGTTAATCAATTCTGGATCAGGTAAAGCGCCAAGTGCACCTTTCCTATATTTTTCCATAACATCTGTCGTATCTCGTACTCCCTGCTGTGCTGTAAAATCTGCAAGTGAATATACATACACACTTTCTTCATCCTTATGAACAAACCAAATCTGCTCCTTTCGGAACATTCTCTTGCAA